>Ga0209379_10000222_pt1 | contig 60272 bp, 51 predicted proteins | sample tdDd001_FD_187124 | JGI IMG/M metagenome (GOLD analysis project Ga0209379, IMG submission 187124) | Marine sediment microbial communities from the Atlantic coast under amendment with organic carbon and nitrate - tdDd00.1 (SPAdes)... | ecosystem: Environmental > Aquatic > Marine > Coastal >... | reverse complement strand
ACCAGTACCAATTGCTAATACCGTGTCAAGTGGTGTACCACTACCAAATCGAGTTAACAAGTTGGTAAATGGCTCATAACTCCTAAGTGGTTTACATGCACTTTTCATGATATCCATACCCATGAAAAGGATACCGAAGCCAATAAGGATTTCTGAGTATTTCTTTACTTTAGCATTTTTAGTGGATAGGTTAATGACTACACCAAGTGCAATCGAAAAAGGTGCCAGTGCTGTTAAGTTAATTGATACAAGCTGTGCTGTGATTGTTGTACCAATATCTGCACCCATTATAATTCCAACAGATTGTGTTAGATTCATTATTCCAGCATTTACAAGTCCTACGACCATAACCGTTGTTGCTGAGGAACTTTGAATAATTGCAGTAACAACCATACCAATAAATACAGCCATAATACGATTACGTGTAAGCGCTTCGATGATGCTCTTCATTTTATCGCCAGCTGATTTTTGAAGACCATCCCCCATGACGTTCATACCGTATAAAAATAATGCTAACCCCGTTACGATTTGAACTAAAATTTCTGAAATATTAAATTCTGCCATTGCTTCTCTCCTTTAGTGAATAATCCAATACTCTTCTATTTTACTAGATTTATTACAGAAATGAAAATGAAAGAATTTTTTTAGAATTCAAAATGTTATTCCTAATTGATAGTGTGAGTAAATAGGTAGAATAATTCATTTCATGTTTAGGAGAATTAAGTGAAACATGCATTGAAAGAATGCAGCCTTCTGTGGTTATACCAATCAAATATGTGCTAATAGACACTTTGGTTAAGGTCAGCATCATTTTCAAAGGTGTACTGATAAATAAACTCAGTTTTCATTATGTTGTAGAAATGCTCCATGGGTATCGTAAGGATTGCCAGCTCTACTCATGCTATGAGTAACACCATTATCTTTGCAATAATTTATGAAGTCTCTTGAAGCAAACTGGGACCCTTGTTCGTTATGAAATACCAAATTGTCATCTGTATTATTCGATGAAAGAGCTTATTTCAGCGTCTCAATAGCCAGATTTGAGCCAATCCATTTACTATTCAGACTGGCAACAATGCTATGGTCATAAAGGTCAATAATACTGCAATTATTGCGCTTAGCACCGTTTATAAGTGTCAAATGTGTAAAATCAGATCACCAAACTTGGTTTGGGTATTTAGTACTGAAATTTTGATCAAGCAGATTTTCAAAGTTACGATGGAAGTAGCCCTTCTTGTAAGTTTGTTTCTTACGTCTGTTGATTGCCTTTATGCCAATTTCACGCATGTAAGCATAAACCGTACCTAAGAGTACTCGACGCCTTTTCTGAGAAGTAAATCACAGATCATGCGGTAGCCGAGTGTGCCATTATGTTTGTGGTATATATCCTTGATTTCCTGTTGTAATTTCTGCTTCTGTCTTTTATATTCTGCTTTACGATCTTTTAGGCAGTTATAGTAATGGTTTGAATATAGTCATGGATAAAAAGAACATTATTTATGAAATGATCAAACAAAAACTTAATGATACATCTGTGGACAATCAAATGGTCATAGAGGAGTTATATATTTTGCTAAATCATGAACAGCCTACTAATTCAAAAAATGATTAATAAATAAGTGTAATATTAATTGATGGCAAATATAGTATATTAAAAATGTTAACTTCAAAGTGGAATTATCTACAAAATATAGTTTGAAAATGGTATAATAAAAGAAAACGTTATCATAAGGCGTGGGAGTCTGTGGTAACATGGGTGGAAGAAAACATAGCTTCGGGAGAAGGTGTGTTTTTTTCGTGCAAAAAAACACATTATTGAGAAGGCCCAAAGTAGCAATATTACAAGTATAATGAATCAAAAGTACTAAAAACGAAATATGTGTTTACAATATATAACGATATGTGTATTATAAATGTATGGGATATAATTACTGCGCAGTAATAATCTTACAAAAATTAAATGGAGGAATCAAAATGAGTTTAGCTAAAAAAATTGTCGCAACAATTGCATGTTTAACACTATGTGTATCGAGTTTCGCATTTGCAGGTAACGGTAATAAAGTTGATCTAAATAGTAAGGCCGATTGGATGATGGATAATGTAAAACCAACAACATTCGTTGGAATTAAAGAAAATCCGTACACTAGATCTGCATCAAGTGGCTGGATTAAGACTCAGACGCATTATACGGATGTTGATGGAGCATCAGGGCCAGTAGCAGGTATGGAAACTCAGGCACGCTGGATGTGTGAAAATCTTGACGTTGTTGATTGGAGTACTGTAAAATTTAATGGCTACTTATACTCAGGTAGTGCTGTGCTAAATTCGCATGATGACGAGGCTATTATGGCGCCAAATAATATTAGAATGATTTATCAAATTGATGTTGTTGATATTACAGGAAGCTATGCCATCACACATTTGTATAACCTACATGGAAATGGTACATATGATTTAAGAATCGAAGATTAGATTTAAGAAAGAAGTTATTATAAATGAAAACCAGGTTAGGTGTAATCTGAACTGGTTTTCATTTATTAAATTACTTAAAGCTTAGATGATAATTTAAGTTATAAGTAATTTAATAAATGGATATTAGCGAAAGTTAAGAGGTAAGAGATTTGAAGAATCAAAAAAAATATATTATTTTAGGGTTAATTCTTATTGTCAGTGCGTTTTATTTCATCAGAGTTCCTGCAACTGATCTTTCTCAACAAGATTTTACTAAGCTAAGTTCAATACAAGAAATGACACCAGGTGATCAGTATGAAGCCATTGAACGTGTATACAATATTTCATTTGAAGAAGGCAAAAGTGAGTTAAGTTCGATAATTAATGATTTTATCAACAATAATAATAATTTGAGCATTGTTGATATACAATTTTATGAAGATGTTCTATTACTAAGAGAGAGCAGAAATGAGAAGAAAACTAATAATGTTTTAATTGATTTAGTTATAAATATCGATAGCGAAAATATCGAACGAAGCAGTGTAGAGGACACAACATATAGTTTAGATAAGGCGCTATATAGCCAAATTAATGAGACTTCCTATGGCTTTTACAAGATTGATACTTTGACTATTACATTTTTAGATAGTAAAAACTATAGAGATTTTACTTATGTACATACAAAATCTAAAATCCATAACGAGTTAATCAGTGAACAAAGTGGAAATGAGTTTGAGACCCGTTCAATTGTCTATGACTTAGTTGCGGGATATAAAAATTACTCTTTAAAGAGATTTGGAATAGTTAAAGAGAACGCTGAACTATATATAGAGATACCAGTTTATGATGTGTATGGTGATGAAGAAAGAAAGAAAACAATTGATAACCTTAAAGAGTTCAGCGATTTATTAAATGAATCGATTGTCGAGTCAAGTGTTTCAAATGAGTATTTAAGCAGTAATGAAATAGAAAAAATAAGGATCGTATTCAATACTCCTTGGAATGATGAGAAATTCGTAACATATACATTTAAGTTAAATTAGCATAATTATAATTTATATTAGCTATATAGAAAATATTCTAATTCCGTTAAAGGTAAGAGGGTGCTTAATTTTACTTGCAGAAAAATTTGCACAGAATTGAATAAAAGCTAACTATGATGAGAACGCGAAGCCACTTCAATTAGAAGTGGCTTTTATTTTTTAAACTAATGAACTTATATAAATGATAATATACTTAAGTCAAAAACTAAGATTATAAGGATAAAGAACTAACAATTTATTCTTATTCAAAGTATAAGCAGAGCATAAATTTCATCGATATTGCAGCCTTGGTGCGTTATGCAACAAGATAAAGATGAACCAAAACTCATGTTTGTACAATCAAATACAAGGTTATAAGTAAAACAGAAAATGTTAACTATACGCTAATTTAGATACAACATTTAAAATCTACGTTAGTGCATTCTAATTACATAGAACTTAAATATTAGTTTGTACTATTTGTTGTATCATCATAGGGTTGATAAGATGCAAAGAAGTAGATTATATGGGTGGCTAAAGCATGGCTTGGGAGAAGGTATGTTTTTTGTTGTGTTTATTTCCGTAACAGAAGTTAGCAAAACTTCAACATGAAAGGAAAAAGTTGCTTATGAGTGATACTCGTGAAAGCCTCAATAGAGAAGGGATACAGAGTAGCATAAGTCAAACGAAGGAAGATTATAAAGAAACTTCAGCAAAGGATGTAGGAGATTCATCGTTAATGAAATCACTCTACAAAGCAAAGGGTTCTAGTCCACTTTTTCAGCCTGAAAAAGAAAGTAGAGTGAGATCATCTCCAGATGGTGGATTTGATGAAACTCACGTCAGAGAGTCTAAAAGAGGACGGCAAATGTCTGAATCTCCCTTTTATTCTGATGTGAGTCAGAGTATTGAGGTTTCCGATGTTGATGAAATGTCCGGCAAGGGTACACAAATGGAGATTGAACAATCTAACGTCAGTAATGAATTAGGGATGGAAGTAGATGAACAATCAATCGAAAAAGAAAGTGGTATAACAACTGTACCTAAACATTATGAGAAATCAAAAGAAGATGAATTAGTAGATAAGGATATAAAAAGTGTAGATTTAACAGATGATCTAGAAGAAGAAAAATCTGAGAAAAAGACTTCAGAAACTGTAAAAGTCATCGAGTTAAAAGATAAAATGATGAACATAGCCACTAGTCTGCTACCAGACTTACCTGATGGATTAGAGAGTACGATAGGATCAGACGGTAAGCTAGTTATTAAAAGTTCAGACGGAGCTCCATTACCCAAAATAAGTTTCACTGAGTATATGGCTACTATAGAAGGCAGACCAAATTTTTTCACTTTACAAGTTGGTGGTAATACAGTAAGTTCAATGTTCCATGCTATTAAAAGAAAGACGAAATCTAAAGGTAGAAAAGATAGTGAAATGCCCATGACAAGGATGAGTGTTGGTAAAACAAACTTAGTTCGTGGACATCAAATACCAAGTAGAGGTACAAAAAAAGCATTAAATGAAAAAGGAACCTCAAATGATCGAATGGACAACTACTCACCTGAATATCCTACTTGGGGAAAGAAACTAAGAGAGAGACTGGAAGCTATTACGTATGCTAATGGTTATTATTTCAAACAATTTAATCAGATAGGGCAGCTAAAAGCTCAAGTTGAGTTTAAGGGGGGAGTACCTGACATTGAAATTGGTATTCCAGAAAAAATTGAAATAACCTTGTTCCGAGATGAAAAGAGTGAAGGCGGTACAACGGAAGGTTTAGAGTATGTTGGTTCTTATGTTTTTGACTTTAATGAGATTGCAAAATCAGTGTCTGAAGAGGGACAGTCACCAGGGGATCTAGCTCTTGCAATAGATAAATATTTTGATGATGAAATAAAAGTTGCAGACGCTAAGGCAACAGAGGACAGATCTGCACTATACATAGTTTTAGAAAAATACAAAGTTAAAGGCACTGATGAACAAAAGTTTCAAACACCAAGAGGCTTTAAGAAAACTTAGAGATAACGCCTTAATAAGTTAATACCGGATGTTAGAAGCGTGAATTTATCATTCAATTGAACAACGGAGGTGACCAAAAATGAAACTAAGCAAAAGAATGGGAATAGTACTAGTAATAGTACTACATGTGTTTAGTATAGGGTACGTCTATAGTATGCTTGGGAAAGCATACGTAGACCAAAAGTATGTTGTTGTAAGACCGAGTAGAAGAGTCAAACTCCAGTTACAAGAGAGAATTGGTTTGGAATCAGAATATGAAATGTATCACAACAATCTGGGTGACTTTATCTATTATCAAACGGATAGTCTAGATACTTCAAATGCAAGGTTCTTGCTAATTAGTCAAAGTGACAGGTACTGTACAGTAGAGTTAACATCATTTGGTGAGGATGACAAAGTCAATTTCAGACCTGAAAAGTCAAATGAGCCTACTAAGTCAGAATACGAAGTTGATAAGTCTTATTTCATTGGAAAACAAGCACGAATAGGTTTTATTGGAGATCATGATGTTTCTCTTATAGAATTGGAACGAGAGCGAATACCTGTCACAGCAGACACTAATCAGAATAGGATTCTGAACATTCTTCCACTAATATTAAGCTCAATTACATTGTTCGTAGTTGATTTTAAACAAGATGATGGTAAAAAGAAGATTGAATAACATCAAGAGTGTAATCGAATTATAAATTCTAATCATGATTACTAAAGTGCCAAATATGTAATGTTCATTGAATCTAAACTTCGCAAGTAGTATCTTAATAAACGGAGTTCCAAAAATTACTACTTATAACAAATGGAGGATTCAATGTTTAGAAAATTGTCACAACTATTCTTAGTCATGCTACTGGTAATGTCTACGTCAATGTCATCATTTGCAGCTGATGCAAATCAGGTAAAACTCACGTACCTTCCAACAACTTACAGCTCAACAGATCAAGTTGAGGACCAAGGCTTCAGTTTTATGCGTTCATTCAACTTAGTACCTATTAGAGTGACAGCAAATTCTGACGGTACAGGCTGTAATGTATACGTAGGGAATGGCGGTGTTGATGGCCTTGACAGTGTAACAGTAACTGTTAAAGCATCTGGATACAGTACACCTAAAACAGAGAAACACTATGTACCAGCTATATTAGGAAAAAACTTCAAGTTTGATTTTCCAATGATTGAAGCTGAAACTAGCTATGATGTTACAATAACTATATACGATGCTGGACAAGTAAAGTATAGAGAAGGTTCAGCTTCAATTGTATTCACGGAATCTGGACTTTCAGGTTTATGGCATAAAGGAACTTTTAGTAGTAGAGCTGCAAGTTTAGAAAGCCATTTTGGAAAGCATAAAGACGAAGTAAATTCTAAAAACTTAGTTAATTATCTTAACCAGGCAATGGGTTATCGTTCAGAAATTCTTCGAGACATAAGTAATGGTGATTTGAGCAAATATAGAGTATCAACTGGTACTGGTTCAATTCCATCAAAAAAATATAAAAGCTTAAGTGATGGAAGATTTATCATACTAAATAATAGTACAGAGGAAGCATTTACTTTTGGAAGATAAAGAGTTCGATAATAGTCAAAGAAATTGAGGTTATATCATGATGAGCAAATGCGAGTGCTGCGGAAATAAAACAGTTAACGGAAAAACTGAAGATGCATTAGGCTACATATGTCCAGTGTGTTTTTGGGAGGTAGATACTTTTATAAATGATGAAGATGAGCCAAGCGATCAGAATCATCAATTAACCCTTAAGCAAGCTCGAGTTAACTATGTGAAATTTGGCGCATGTCATTCAAAGTTCATAAACTCTGTTAGAAAATCCACAGAAGCAGAACGAAGTTAAAACGTAATTCAGAATAATGTTTGTCATTATTTATATAGCCGTAATTAAACAAGTGTTAAGTTGGAATTTCCAGAAAGCCCTCATTATAGGGCTTTTTTCAGTTTATTGACGTAAGACTTGAAGTAGATACTTATAATTCGGTTAAATCATGCCCCAAAACCACCCAATCATGCAATCCCAAACTAACCTCCAACTAAAGGGGTATAATGCCCCTGCACCACTACACAAAATTTAGGAGGTTAACATGAACCAAACAAGAAAAACACTCTTAGCACTACTCTGTACACTCACACTGGTCCTCACAATACCACTTGGAACAGTAAGTATTGCAGAAGCTCAATCAACAGTAGTTATAAGTGAAATTGCATGGATGGGTACAACAACTTCGTATAACGACGAATGGATCGAGCTGTTTAACAACACCGGTTCAGACATATCACTTACTGGTTGGACCCTAAGCGCATCAGATGGTACACCAAGTATTAATCTTACTGGAACAATACCTGCGAATGGCTATTTCTTACTTGAAAGAACAGATGACACCTCAGTACCAGGAATAACTTCAGACCTAATATACTCAGGTGCCATGGGTAATACGGGTGAAACCTTAGTACTCAAAGATTCAAATACAAATGTTGTTGACCAGGTCAACGGATGGCACGCTGGAGACAATTCAACAAAAGCAACAATGGCGCGTATAGATCTGACAGGATCAAGTATTGCATCAAACTGGATGACTTCAACAACGGATTATACAGTTGGCTATGGAACACCATCCAACACTAGCATTACAGTAACACCTCCAACAGGTTCGGGAACATGGACACCAGGAAACCTAGAAATCCACCATATAAACATCGGACAAGGAGACGCAACACTTGTAGTTGGCCCTACAGGTAAATCCATACTGTTTGATGCAGGAGAGTCGTATTGGAATAGCAGTGCAGATGCACAAGTTATGGGTCCATACATAGAAGGTGTATTAGGTCATAAGAACTTAGACTATGTACTAATTAGTCACTTTCATTTAGACCATATAGGATATGTTGGTTATGGTGGGCTATGGAACTTAGTTGAAGAACAAGGCTTCACAGTAGGTCAAATGATACACCGAGATTACAATACATACCTGGGAACTAAAAGTGGCACATTTGAAAACTGGAAAACATACTTAGAAGGTGATGGAAACAGCAAGCTTAATCCTGTTGTAGCAGAGAACGGAACACACCAAGTAGACCTTGGTACTGGAGTAGATATAGACATTATAACTGTAGATGGAAGTGGAACAATTATTCCTGGTGATTTTAGTGCTGATACAACGCCACCTTCAGAGAATGACTATAGTGTAGGTGTACTACTAAGCTATGGTGATTTTGATGAATGGATTGGTGGAGATTTGTCTGGAGAGTATGCTATAAGTGGATTCAACTATGGTTACCATGATGTTGAAACTAAAGCAGCTAAATACATTGGCGACATTGATGTACTTAGGGCCAACCACCATGGTAGTGACCATTCCAATAATGCTACATTTGTTGACCAGCTTGACCCAGAGGTTTCAATTGTTTCTGTTGGAGATGCAAATACCTATGGTCACCCTAGACAAACAGTTATGGATAGACTACTGAATACAAGTACAGTTTACTTAACAGAACGTGGCGATACTTCAACAAATATTGGTTCTGCAATTGTTGCAGGCCATATTGTAATTAAGACTGCAGATGGTGTTAGTTACTCTGTGAACTCAGATAACTACACAGCATCAAACCCAACACGTATTGATAGTGATGGAGACGGATACTTTATTGAAGTAGACCCAGATGATAGTAGTTCTGGATCAGTACCATTGCCTGAAGGTGGGTTGGATCCGGTTTATCAGAATTAGATGAAATAGAACACTGGAATAGATTAATTTAGAGTCTATTCTAGTGTTCTATTTTGTGTGTAAACGATTTGTATAAAGGTGTATACGTTATGTATAAAAAGTACTACTTTTTACAGAAATAAGTTATAATATACTTAATATGGAACTGACGTATGTTAGTTTGAGTTTAAAGAATTTGCATTGTTTGATTTATGGATATAATGCGAGTTGTGCCGGGAAACATTGAGTTATGCAAAAGCATAGATTGCGACATAGTAAACATTATGGAGGAGTGTATGATTCAAGACTATATTGTTACATATAAGTACGCAATGTATACAACTAAGAATGAAAAGCAAAAAAATAAAATAATTGAGAAGATGCTGTTATCCAAAATGGCTGTATTTTCAATCGATGCTGCTATGTTTATATATGTGGTAATGGATAAGAAGATTAATCCCATAGCATTTGAAGTAGATTATAAATATGGTCGTATGGAAGCTACCTTCAACATAGATGAAGAGTTTGAGAGCTTGCCAGATTTTTTCAAAATATACATTACTAGTACTCTAAGTTCGACTGTGTTTGAACGAAATTTAATACCAAACCATATAGAAAATGACTATATTACATTATTCTTAGCACCAGTGATTCTATCTACTGACATTAATAGAATATTTGCCTATCCGATAGTAAAATTCTATAGATCAGGTATTATCATGGTTGACTTTTCAATATATTCTGCTGAAGTTGAAACTGAACCGGATCAATTTGTTAATTTTGTTCTCAATACTAGAATTTGTGATTTTGAGCAAGTCCAAATCGATACATCAGTGTTGGACTATCATCGTGAGAAGTACGATGAAGTTGAGAAAATTGCTACTGATGAAATACAGCGAAATTATGGTGTTTATAATGGTAGTGGAATACACTCATTAAAAGATCTAGCATTTTATCTAGTTTCAACAATGATTGATGAGGACGTGGGTTATATTGCTCGTCAGAACTACTCTATCGAGTCTAGCGAAATTAGTGATACTAGTATCCAATCACTTTTGAATGGGGTTTCTACAGAAGCTATAAAGGATTTCATTCCAGAAGAATATAAGAACTACAGAGAATTTACGAATTCATATAGTCTTTATGCTAATGCAGGAACAACGGTTACGATTGGAGAAATTACTGAAACTCGAACTCCTTCTTTAGTCATTGATGATATGTTTATGTACTTAGCAGTTAAGATATCTCAATTAAGAGCTATGATTAATTCAAATCGAAAGTCGTTAGAGAGTATTAACGAGTTATACAGCGATGTAGTAAATACTCAAGGCTACTTACTTAATGGTTTAAACTCATATTTGTTTTCTAAAAGAATTTTTGATGACTTATTTGCTGAGTATCGCATGCATGATCAAATGAACAATATAAAAGAACTAATAGAAGTTGAAATTAAAAAATTAGAAATAAAAAGAAATAAGAGCTCTATTGCATCACAAAATTGGATTGCCCTTGTTGTTGCATTTCTTTCATCAGAAATGATAGTCAAGTATTTCACTAGGCCACTGTATTTAAGACATTATGCTTTAAGGACTGAGCAATTATCAATTGAAGAGAATATGTTGTTATTTTCTATACCAGTATTATTAGTTATGATGATTATTTTATTAAGAAAAGGATTGAGAGTTTTTAAATAAACTCTGTGACAACTTTAGAAATAAAATAGATTATGTATACAAACTGGTTGAGTAAAAAAAGTTAAACTCAAAGCAGTAAGGATAATATCTTTTCTGTTTGAATTAGGTTTTATTTAAAATACAAAGAAGAGCAATCGGATTACTTAGTCTGAACCAAGGACTTAATATGCGATTTAGGCTTTGCATAACACGTGGGTGTCCCGACATACGCTATGTAATGTAGAGTTTTGAATTAGAAACCTACATGGGTCTCATTGTGAAAGTTAATGTGTTGGAAACAGTGGGCGAACGATCGTGAACCCGGGAACGTTATGTCTCATATTAGATGAGGTTAATGATTGTAAATAGTAAGGAGGTAAATAATGAAAAAGAAGTATCAGGTTTTTGTTTCTTCAACATATACAGACCTAAGGAATGAAAGACAAATTGCTGTCCAATCTATTTTATCTGCTGGACATATTCCTGCTGGGATGGAACTTTTCTCAGCAGGAGATGAAAGTCAATGGGAAGTAATTAAACGATGGATTGATGAGTCCGATATATATTTACTATTATTAGGTGGGCGCTATGGTAGTATTCATCCTGAAAAAGAATTGAGTTATATTGAATTAGAGTATGACTATGCAATTGAGCAAAACAAACCAGTGTTTGCATTAGTTATGAATGAGGATTTACTAGATAGTAAAGTAAAAGAGTTTGGACAAGAGGTATTTGAAAGACATAATCATAGTAAGTATGTGGATTTTAAAGAGAAAGTATTATCTAAAATGTGTAAGTTTTATGAAGATAGTAAAGATATTCGTATTGCAATATATGAAACGCTTCGAGACTTTGAGGAGAGATATTCGTTATTAGGTTGGGTTTCTGGAAGAAACATACCTGATGATTCTGAATTAAAGCGTGAGATCAAGGAGCTAAGAGCAACCGTTGATACTTTAAAAATAGAGAAAAGAGAATTATTGACTAAGCTTACATCAAACAAACAACAAAATTCTCAAATGGTTGATAGTTCAGAGGATGTATATACGAGAGTAGATAGAATACTCAAAGTGTTAAATTTCTCAGATGCTGAAGAAGGTGGCATTATTGAGTGGTACGAAGGTGAAGAGGACAACCCAGTTCGAAAAGTAATATATGGTCTACTTGATAATTTTACAGCCTATTACGAGTTTAAAGATAACAGTAAGAACGAGTTTGAGTGGATTACATTTGTGAGTGAGGATGATTCTTTATCACTTCAAACAATACTGAGTGACATAAGAGTATATTCTATTAAACTCCCAATTTCAGATGTAGGTTACAAATTTATCATTATATCTAATGAGTTCGGTCCGATTGATATCGATAAAATGAAGAGTTTCTTTTCATCATTAAACGCTAATATACTTGAAGAGGGCATAAAGGTTAAGTTTGAAGTGTGGAATGAAGAACAGATAAAAGAACATGAAATCAAAAACCTCCTTACAATAGACAATCTTTAGAATCTGTAAAAGATCATCTAATACGAGACGTAACAGGGAGGTGTCCCGCCATTCACTATGCTGAAACTGAGTTTGTTTAATTCACGCTACTAATTTATTGGAGTCACTGCAAGTGTTGGAAAAACAGGACTAACGAGTGTGATTTGTGGGACCGATATCTGAAAGAAACCACTAATTAAGAGGGCAAATAATTATGTACAGATTAAGAAGTATTGAAGGACTAATCGGAAAACATAAGGAACTTCAAGCTCAGGAAATTTATCTTGCAACTCCAGAAGAGTTAAATGATCCATTGGAAGGAGCTTATGATTTGCAATGGATAGGGGATTCAGTTCTGTGGAATAATTTCTTGAAGCATTTTCTTATGGTATTGATTGACGAATATTGCCACTTAGGAATACTAGGAGAAGAGTATGATTTGAGAAATTACAGAAGACTGGATGTATTAAAATCAGTAAGAAAGTTTAAGACTGAAGAAGCCAAAAAATTATACACTAATGTCGAAATTAAACTTTTTGAATATGAATTCGTTAGTGAGTTGATAAGTTTTTTAAGTAAAAAGAATACACCAACACAAAAGTATGAACTTAAGAACTATTTGAAAATTTTTCATCATTTGTCATTGTCCATTATTGAGAGTGAATTTGAAAATATCTATGGATTTCGGGTGTTTAAATTTTTACCATTTCCAATGAAAATTGAAGAAATTCTGCCACAATACATTGACATATTCCGAAGAAATAAGATCGATTCGACCTCGATATTCAATAACGAAGGCGAGAAGTTGGATGATTTTTTCTCATATATAAATGAAATGTATGATCAGATTGAGCTTATTGCGTTGCTTAAATCGAAATACACAAATATTTCAAACAGCAAGTTCTATTTGTTTGAGCTTGTTGATAGATATTTAGAGGATATCGAGTTGATGCTTTATCCAAATTGGTTTACAGCTTGTTTTATGAGCACTTGTGAAAAATCGAGTATTTGGGGTTATTATGCAGATGGTCATAAGGGTGTTTGTCTAAAGTTTAAAGAGAAGAAAGATGATAATGGGAACTATATTATTGAGTTAAGAAATAAGAATACGTCTAAAGTGAGAAAGTTCATTTTCCATGAAGTTATTTATCATAGCAAAAATTACAAGATTGATTTTTTCAAGTCATTAGGCAAACTTCCAGGGAAACAATTAAATGATGAATGGTATACGAACATAGATGGCACCTTATCGAATCGTGTCGCCGATATATTCGAATCGGATGATTTATGGAGAAATCAGTATTGGATGAAGTTCGAGGAGTACACTAAATCAAAAACAAGTGATTGGAAAAGTGAAAACGAACGTCGCATTTTAACAAATGATTTCTTTAGTAATTTGAAAGAGAAGGATAGTAGAAAATGGGTGTATGATTTTAATGATTTAGAAGGAATAGTATTCGGAGCTAAAACAAGTAATGCAGATAAAGTGAGAATTATTGAGGTGATAATGGAAAAGTGTAAGGCTCAAAAAAGAAACGATTTCAAATTCTATCAAGCAAGAGTTGAGAAATCAAATGAAATTGTTAAATATAATGAGCTTAAATTATTACAGTTCAAGTTTGATAAAGAATAGTGAAAACCAGTCTTTATTTTTTAGTGTTGAAAATACAATGATATGAAACGGGTGCGAACGATCGGAGCCTCCAGAAAGGTTACAGGAAATTATATTAGTGGGTAGGGTTCTATAATATGTCAGTTCGGAATATCCAACTATTTTAGGTGAAATTAGAAATATTTCGCACTATACATTGTCAAAATATTGTATATGAGTTAAAAAAAGTATCGATTGCTAGAACGAATCTAAAACTTAATATGAAAAGGATGGTGTTAATAACTATGGAGTTTGACCAAATGAACTTGCAGATGAACTTTATGAATTATTTGTCTTTAAGTAAGAGAGGTGTTATTAGAGAAACTAAGGAGGTTTTGAAGATTCTAACGAAAGCAATTGAGCTTTCAAGGGAGGATAGTGCATTTTATAAAGTAATTGCATCACAGATTAGACTATTAATCTGTGATAAGGATAACTCGTTGTTATTTAAATTAATTGAGAATCCTGAACTCCCAGATTTCACTCGAGATTATGTAATTATCGATAGTTTAGATGATACATTCAGGTTTCATTCGCCTATGAATCTATTTGATTCAACAAAGGATAAAATCGCGATAGAGGATTGGTTGCAAACGGTGATTATGAGCTATGTTAGAGAAGATGATTGGTTGCCAAGACATATTTCAGAAGAATTCTTCACACAAATAATGAAACAGTTGAAGCCTAAGTCTAATAGGCCAAAATTTCAATCGGCCTATAAACGTGTCGTTGGAACATATTCTGGTAAAGATATGACGATGTATGTTCTGAAAGAAAATGTTTCAGAAGACCAGAAAGTTGAACTATGTACTATTTTGGACAATAATGGCTATAATTCGCTGACTGTATTTGATTATATTAAATTATGGGGTGATAAATCAGGATCACACATTGACAGTGATAGACCGATTGGTATGACGTTGTTACGTCCTACAGATAATGAGGTTAATTACCTTAATATGATTGGCGTAATGTTGATTGATTATACAAAAACTATAATAAGCGAGTTATCTTAACATTATGTGCATCAACAACACGAACTTTCCCAACATGCTACTTTGTTCATTCAAGGAGGTTACCTTACACTAAGTTTATGTTGTAATATAAATCAGAAATTTATATTTCGAGTTGTTTGTTGAGAAAGCTAGTAACATTGGCAAAATAGTAAGCTAAGAGGTGAAAAGTTTGAAAATTAATAAGGATTATAAATTAATATTTTTATCTACATTTGGTGCTCTTTTTATGACTAACATCTTTCTTGTATTTGATACGTTTAAAGGAGATTTCTTGGATTCATCAAAAGCTAGTGAATATGGGGCATTTATTGGTGGATATATTGGAACAATTTTATCATTTGTTAGTATTGTTATTTTATACTTAACATTAAAAAGTCAGCATGAATCTTCGGTACTGGATAAATTTGAAAACAAATATTTCGAGCTAATTAAGTTACATAGAGATAATGTTATTGAGATATCAATAAAAGAACAATATGGTAGAAAAACTTTTGTCTCTATGTTTAGAGAATTTAGAGAGGTCTGTAATTGCTTTAAAAATCTAATAAAGCAGGAAGGGTATATTCTTGATGACAGAGATTTTTACAATATTGCATATTTAATATTTTTCTACGGTGTAGGTCCAAATTCATCTAGAGTTTTACGTGATTCATTGAGTTTATATGATCATGAAATGGCGGACAAAATTGTAGAATATTTTGAAGATGGAAATCTTCAAATAGTAATAAAAAAGTCTAGAAATTTTAAGTACAGACCTTTTGGAGGGCATCAATCAAGACTTGGACATTACTATAGACACCTATACCAAAGTGTTGTTTATGTACATAGACAAAATCTCAGCGATGATGATAAATACGAGTATATAAAAATATTAAGAGCACAATTATCAACACACGAACAGGCGTTACTTTTTTTCAATGCAAGGTCAGAATTAGGTCAGAAGTGGGATGAAGATAACTTAATTACTAAGTACAGGTTGATCAAAAATTTACCGAAAAATTTTATAAATGAGGAAGACGAATTAAATGTAAAAGCAATTTATCCAGATTTAATTTTTGAGTATGAGGAGTAATACTTTTACCTAATCTAACACGATCGTTCCCAACTATCGTAGTTCTATAGAGAATTCTGAATTTTGGATGGGCTTGTCGTCCTATGTAGATCGGTAATGGTGATATATGATATTTATTCGGAACGTTATCCTATATATATTAAGGAGGCAAATCATGAACGATTTTTTTGAAGAGTTGAATAATTTCATTTTTTCATCAGAGATCAATTGTGATGACGATTATAAAAATAGAATAGTATCCACAATTGATGAATACATAAGCATCGTATCAAAACATTTTAATGACTATACTGATGATCTCTTATTGATTAAAGAATATTTAGTGAATAGTTTTGATTACATGATGGCTGGAAAGGTTAGAAAAGCGCATAATGAGATAGAAGAATTATACAAACAATACGAAAGTAAGTTGTTAATTCATAATATGAAATTCGGAAGTTCGATTAACATATATAAAGACGTAAATAAATTTCTATACAAAGGAAGACGTGGAGGATGGAACGAAAGTTACTCAAGAAAAGATATCTTTCATATACCATTTGATCGTCGTGATTTAATCAAAACGCAAAGGTTCAGTATTCCAGGTATCCCGTCAATATATTTAAGTCATTCAATTATGGGTGTTTGGGAAGAGTTAAACAGACCATCATTTGATGAGTTGTTTATCAGTAGATTCGTATTAGATGACGAAACCAAGATATTAGACTTAGGACTAAATGTACTTGATTTCAAACCTTTTGTTTCATCATTAAGCGATCCAAATAACAAACAATATGGAATTATTAAGAAAGTGTTCGATAGATTCATATTAACTAACTTATTAAAAATAGTATCATCAATAAATGTTAACGATGAAAATAGAGTTTTTAAATCTGAGTATGTACTGCCTCAAATACTGCTACTAGTAGGAGTGGAAGATAGCTGCTTTGAAGGTGTAAGGTATCCATCGGTAAAGGTTCAAAGCGATTCATATTTATTTGTTAATTATGCATTGCCAGCTCTCCCTGATAAATCAAGTGACAATTACTCAAATATATTAAAGAAGAAAATGAAATTGACTCTTCCAGTGAATATTGGATTGTATAGTAGTATGTCTGATGAAGTTATGTATATGAACTTAGATGAAAACTTGTATAGACGAAACACAGTAATAAATGTTAATAAGAATATCCAAAGAGTATACAAAGACTCTAATTTTTTCAAACTGGAAATGAAACTTTATTCGGAAAAAGAATTAAAGGTAGATCGAATTCCTTAGATTAATTCTGATTAAGAGAGAGTACCATCATTCGCTTAGCTATTATATATCAAGCAATAAGGGTGTACATCAGTGTTGAGTAGTTAATCGCTTAAACTAGTTAGGAACAATGAGGTTAACCTGAAAAACTAGAGTAAATGTTTAATATTTGGAATGAGTAGTCATTGTTCAAATATTAAGTAATCATAAAATCCCTGAGTTATGAACTTTAAATCAAAAATAATCACAGCCCACAAGCTGTGATTATTTTTTATTCCCATGAATTTTAGCAACCCGTTCAGCATTAGCAATAGCAGTATCTAAAATATCAGAAATGGTATCTAATACCTCTTCATCTACCTTTTGCCCTTCAACTATAAATCCTTTCTCACGAAAGATCTCATAAATTCTCTGAGCAGCATCTTCTTTATCTTCAGAATCTGTTTCATGATCTAATAAGTAATCAACACTAACATTAAAAAGATTAGCTATATCAATTAAAGTCTTTTCATCTTTAGGGAATCGATCATTTACTTCATAAAATCCAATTACTCTGGGAGAAATTCCGATTTTTTGGCCAACCTGACCTTGGGTCATTCCATGAGCCTTTCGTAGCTCTTTCAATTTATCACCGAACAAAGTAATCACCACCTATAGGAATTATAACATTTCGTGCTATAACATTCATTTGTTCGTACAAAATGTACGGAATGATAATATTGTCGTTTACTATGTTCAAAAAAAGTGTTGAAATGTATAATATGCGCGTATATCATAATATTACGAACAAAATGTACGAAAGGAGTGCAACTTGAATAATCTTAAGAAGTATCGTAAGGAATGTGGCTTGACTCAAATTGAGTTAGCTGTAAAAGTTAACGTTTCTAGTGACTATATCTCAATGATTGAAAGAGAGGTAAGATCTCCAGGATTAAAACTAGCTAGATTAATCTCTAAGAATGTTGGAGGTACATTAGATGAAGTGTTTCCATCTGATAAATTAGATAGCAAGTGAACAAAGAAAGGAAAATTCTATGACTACATTCCAATTTGGTTTAACCTATCTACATGATCAATTAGAAATTATGATTGAAACAGCAGAGGCATACAAAGAGAGAATGGAAGAGATTAAGAAATTAGATGTAAGAACAATTGACCACATCAACGAGTGTTTAGATTTAAAATACGAAAGAGAGCTCTTAGAAAAAGAGATATCAAATATGATAGAGTTCATTGGAATAACTAGTTCGTTAAAAGAAGAATACCAAAAAAAGAAAAATGCCGGTGCAGAAGCAACCGACAAAACTAAAATATCTAAGAAAATTATAACATAAATGAATGAAAATGCAAACACATATTCGCTAATAATATCTGAGAGTGTACTGCAATGAGTACTATCATGACCGATCTCATGCAGATCCAAGAGGCAGAGAAACTGCTCACAACATACATTGAGAGCAACCAACCACTTAATGGGGAGTACATAGACGATGTAGACAACGCCAAGTTTCTTCGAGCTAATACACGCGATCAGAAGAAGATTATCCAGCAGAAAAAGCTATTTGAGGTAAGTACAATGACAAAGTCAGACATTCTTTTGTCAGGACTGACTACAACTGAACAAGCTGTTCTAAATAAGAAACTAGATATGAGAACGAATAGTTTTAAGGAAGTCGACAAAGCACTAGGTTATTCAACAGGTGGGAGCACAAGCTACAACATTTACAGAAAAGCACTTCGTAAAATAGAGAACTATTTAATCCTTCCTAATGACCAGAAGCTCAAACGTTTGTTAAGTGAACAGCAGTACCAAATATTTGAGTGTATGTTAAGTGGTATGAAGAATAAAGACATTGCTGAGTTAGTTGGCTGTAGCCTTGGAACAGTTAAAACATCGAAAAACAGAATTCGTTCAAAGGTATTACCTCTTAAGGATCTAAGTATTCCAGTAGTAGGGGTTAACGAAATCATATAGTTTTGAATTATGGGTGGAGTGTGTCCACATATTAATAAAAGTGCTCAGCACTTTTATTTTTTACGAAGAATACTAATATTAGTGAAAGGAGGCCACATGTCACTTCCTAAAGAAATAAAAGCAAAAGGGAAGGTCCAGTTTCAAAAGAAAGCTTATCAGCGAACTTATAGCATAGACGAAATCCGGCAAATTCTTAATTTAAATGAGAAGACATGCAGACGAATGGCCAAAGCAATGTTGTTTCCAAACTTAAAGATTGGTAGCAGAATAATTGTGCCATGTGAAGCGTTTGACCACTGGTTCGATAATCTTACTTTAGAGAATATGGTAGAAATTACAGAGAAGTATGCCAAATTAAATGAAGGTGAGAACAGCTAATGGCAATAGTAAAAAGAAGAAAAAAGTTCTATTTTGTTGTATATCTAAGTCGTGATTCAAATACTGGTAAAGAAAATCGTTATTGGTCTGAAGGGTTTGACACAAAGAAACAGGCACGTTCAGAAGAACGAAAGTTTAGAACCAAGTTAGAACAATACGACAAACATGGATTTCTTATAGGTGAGAAAGCAGACCTAAATGCACTTTTAGATGAATGGTTTGAAGAACACTGTGAAATGAACCTAAAGACAACTACAGTTGAAGGTTATAAAAGTCATGTATCAAATCATGTTGCTGCGACTCTCGGGACTATGAAGCTTGCTAAAATAAAACCAATGCATTTGCATAAGTTCTATAATGAGTTAAAGAGATCTGGAAGAAAAGATGGCAAAGGTGGGCTTTCGCCAACGACAATAGTTCAAATTCATAGAATATTACATAAGTGTTTTAAGTATGGAGTACTCATGGAGTATATTATAAGAAATCCAGCAGATGCAGTTGAACCCCCTAAAAAAGAAATCTATGAACCTAAGACTGCAGATTTCACTGAAATATCGAAGTATATAGAAGTATTTTTAGGAACCGACTATTTCATTCCTGTTGTTTTAGCTTTTGAACTTGGTTTAAGACGAGGTGAGGCGTTAGGTCTTGGTTGGGAACATGCCAATCTTGATGAGGGATTTGTAGATGTACAGCGCAATTTAGTTAGAGTAAAAGGTGGTTATGAGTTTACAACACCAAAAACTAAAAATTCCCGAAGGCGTATAAAATTGTCTGAGCAACTAATAGTTATGCTTAAGGCACACAAAACCGAGCAGAATTATAAAAAAGAGCTCTTAGGTTTAGACTATGTTGACTATGATCTTGTTTGTTGTAGAGCAAATGGAGAACCAATAAAACCTGATGTAATGACAAAGGCATGGAGACGTATTTTGAATAAAAACGGGATAGTAGCAATTAGATTTCATGACGCTAGACATACAAATGGGAAACTCTTGACTTACTATGATACACATATAAGAATGACTCAGGATAGGTTAGGACACTCAGATATAAGTACAACTGCACATTACACTCAAACTAGCCTAGAGAAGCAAAATGACGTGGCTAAGACATTGTCTGATGTAATATACTCTGGTGTGTTGAAAAGTAGGTTTGATGGTTCGTAGGAACTATACGTAGGAACGAATATGATTTCTGTCATAAAAAGAAAATCCCAAACCTCTGAAAGGCTTGGGATTACTTTGGTGCCGAAGGCGGGGATCGAACCCGCACGCTCCGAAGAGCTCTGGATTTTGAGTCCAGCGCGTCTGCCAGTTCCACCACTTCGGCATGTGGTGTTGTCCCTAAGGACAAGATAAATATTACCATGAATCCTTGGTATTTGCAATAGCTACAGGCAAAAAAGTTAAGAATTGGTTATTCACAGAAAATTGTGAATCTCCAGTATCTATCTATTTGATTAAATACATTTAAAAAGTAAATGGAGCAAGGTTTAATTAGCATAAATTACCTATTAATGGGTATGTACTTAAAGTGCTTGAAGAAATCAAAGTAACACTTATACATTTTAGGAGGCAACGATGAAGGCTGTGTTATGGAATAAATATGGACCACCAGAAGTTTTAAAGATGGGTGAAGTTGTAAAACCAATACCTAAAGAAGATGAAGTATTGATAAAGATTCATGCAGCTTCCGTAACTCTTGGTGATTGTGAGATTAGGTCTTTAAGTTTAGGATTTTTTATAAGTTTCATGATGAGACTCATGTTTGGTATTTTAAGACCCAAGAACCGCATCTTAGGTCAAGAATTTTCAGGAGAGATTGTAGAAGTTGGTAATAAAGTTTCAAACTTAAGTGTAGGAGACTTGGTGTTTGGCACACCAGGTTTAAAGTTTGCTTGTTACGCAGAATACATAACAATTAAAGCTGATCGTAAGGAAGGTGTTCTCGTGAAGAAGCCTGAACAACTCAGCTTTGAAGAAGCGGTAGTTCTTCCAGTGGGGGGATTAGAAGCGCTCAATTTTATAAGTAGTAGCAACTTAAGTAAAGGGGAAAGCATCTTAATAAATGGTGCGGGAGGCAGTATAGGAACAATGGCTGTTCAGCTTGCTAAGTATTATGGCGCTGAAGTGACTGCGGTTGATAGGACTGACAAGTTGGACTTTTTAAAACAGGTAGGGGCAGACCGCGTAATTGATTATCAAACTCATGATTTCACGAGATTAGGGGAAACCTATGATGTGATACTAGACGTTGTTGGAAAAGCGCATTTTGACCGAACTATGAAATGTTTCAACAAAGGTGGCCGGTTTATGATCGCAAATCCTAATTTTGCTTTAATGATAAAATCACGATTGTCGCAGATTACAACAGATGTTAAAATATTCATGGATATGACTGTTCAGAACAACAATGATATGTATAAGTTCATAAAATTGGTAAACGAAGGTTATATAAAAGTTTATGTCGACAAAGTGTATCCTTTAGAAGAAATAGTTGATGCACACCGTTACGTAGAACAGGGAAATAAAAAAGGGAACTTGGTAATAAGAATTTAAGCTAAGCACCCTAGGGGGCACTTGAATGAACATAAGTAAAGATCTACGGTACGACGTTTTTAGAATACTAAAATCATTTTCACTGTTAGCAACAGTATTAGCAACTTTAAGCAGTATAATCAATGCCAGGCCTGTACACGTTATACTACAGCCTTTTATTGCTTCGCTTTTTATTATAGGAATGTGGATATACGAGACCCAAAATCCTAAGAACAAATATTTTTCTAAGATTGTTTTTATGACTTTTTTTAACTTAATATACATTCCCGTTGCGTGGATATACTCGCCTGGAATATCAAGTGCAATTGGGTATTATGCTATTCTTACTATTGTTCTTTCAGTGTTTTTTGTCGAAAAACTAATAGAGTTTATTCTTCCTGTATTTAGTTTAGTGTTCTCAGTGTTTATGATCCGGTATGAGTTATATAATCCACAGAAATTTGATATGTTTCCTGACCGTATAACACATTTTAATGATGTAACAGCTAATTTTATGGTTGTCACGCTTTTACTCTTTATGGTTGTTGCTTATATTAATAGGCATTATGTTATTGAAAAGGAAAGATTCTACAATTTGTCAATTACAGATGAGCTCACTGGGGTATATAATCGACGTTACTTGTTAAGTGCTCTTGAGGATCTTACATCAGAATTAAAGGGTCGATCTGAATTTCACTTAATATTCATAGATATAAATAATTTCAAAGAGATAAATGATACCTATGGTCACCATACGGGGGACGATGTATTAATTGAGCTAGGCAGTCTTTTACATAAGCAGTTTGAGATCTGTGGAAGGTTCGGCGGTGATGAGTTTTTGGCTATTGTGTTAAACAAAAATGTAGAAGAAGTGAAAAATCTAATTAATCCTATAAAGAAGGCATTTCATGACTATGCAATTGAACACAACTTCAAAAACTTATCCATTTCATCAGGTATTACATCTAGTGGTAGTAAAAGTGCAGAAGAGATTATTAGAGAAGCAGACCAGTATATGTATGAAGCCAAATTCCAAGATAAAAGTGTTAAGGAGGTAAAAGGTGAAAATTAATAAACATGTTTTGCTATTTACATTCCTCATGATATTTTGTGTATCCAGCCATACATATGCAAGTACTGATTCAATTGAAATAGGTATTTATCAAAATCCACCACTTGTTGGTATGGATGAAACAGAAAATCCAACTGGCTTCTTTGTTGAGTTAATGGATTATATTGTTAAGGAACATAATCTTGAGGTAAATTATCAGTTTAACTCATTTCAGGACAACCTTAATCTAATAGAAAATAAAGAATTGGATTTAATGCTTGCTGTTGCATATTCAGAAGATAGAGATAAAAAGTTTTTATATAATAATGAAACAGTATACACCAACTGGGGGCAGGTATACTCTAGTCACCATGTAAAAGTGGATTCGGTTCAAGATTTAGAAGGGATGAAGCTAGGTGTAGAACGGGGAGATATTCATTTTGACAGTGAAAGTGGAATAAAAAGCATTTTAAATGAGTTCGGTATCCAGGTTGAGTATGTAGTGTACGATGGAAGAGTAGAGATGCTGACCGACTTAGAAAAAAATCATATTGATGCAGCTGTTGTAAGCCGTTTATTTGGTGAGTATTATGAGTCTAATTATAATATTAAGATTACACCGATTCAGTTTAATCCCATAAAGATTAAGATTATTACATCCGATCCTCAGAACCAGTACTTACTAGACTTGTTTGATAAGGAAATGAAAGTGTTAAAGCAGGACTCTAATTCAATTTACCACCAAGCGCTTAATAACTTACTTAGTGTACATGCTAAACCCCGTATGCCAGATTACCTTAAAAAAATATTAGCAATGCTGGTTACGGTATTATTTGGAGCACTTACAGCGATCCTCATAAGCAGAAAGGTAATTAAAACTCAGAAGAAGGAAATTCTTGATCAAAATAATAAGCTCAAAAAGTTAGTAAACCATATATCAGAGCTTCGAAATATACCTACAACTGATGAACTCTTCAAAATCCTAGTAGATCAACTCAAAGATATTCTAGAGTGTGAGAATATTGAAGTGGCAAGTTTGATTGAATATGATGATGGAATCAAACTTGACTACCATCCCTTTGTGACAGAGTCTTTGAAGCCATTTGCTCAAAAATATATCAGTGAGGCGCCATTTAAACATTTTGATATGGAAGCGTTTATTAATTTTAAACTATCAACTGAAAGGATTCGATTTGGAGAATATTGTGTTGTTTCTAAATTCGACAGTTCGTATAATTTGAATGGCTATTTATACATAGAGCTTTCAGAAGCGATCATAGATCGAGAGTTTTTACAAATTTACTTATCGAACATTATGACGAATCTTCAGAAGATCATAGTGAATATTCGCAGTCTTGAAGAGAAAACGAAGTTGTTTATCTCACTTGGTGAACTTATTGAGAAAAGAGACCATGAAGTATCTAATCATGTAAAACGTGTTTCTGAGGCAACGGGACTTCTGTCTTCAGCTTGCGGTTATAAAGATGAAAAACTATCTAATATAATCATTGCGAGCTCAGTACATGATATTGGAAAGATTTTTGTTCCAGACCATATCCTCAATAAACCTGGAAAATTAACTGATGAGGAATTTGATATCATAAAAACCCATACAACAAACGAGTTGAAAATGATTGATGATGCAGGAGAGTCTCTATCTAAGTCAGTACATGATATTGTTCGTTATCATCATGAGAACTGGGACGGGACGGGATACCCTGAAGGATTGATGGGAACAGAAATCCCTCTCGGTGCACGAATCGTATCCATTATTGATGTGTTTGAAGCCTTAACCCATGATAGGCCTTACAAAAAGGCTTGGTCTTTCGAAAAGGCTGAGCAGTTTATTTCAGATAATAAAGGTGTGAAGTTTGATCCTGAAATCGTAGAAATATTCTTGACTATCAGTAAAGAAATTGAAGCTATTTTTATTAAGTACAACAGTTGATAAATAGGAAGTTATGGGTCATGAAAAGTGTTTATGGTGTCCAACTTGTTCAAAATTAGTCAGAATTCACAGAACGGACACATCAAATGGTTATAATATTACCGTACATAAAGATACCAAGTACATGATTCCTCAGACCCCTTGTAGTTTCGCTTGCTGCAGGGGGTCTATCATTTATTGAAAAAGGTTAAAGTACTTATGTGTTAACAAGCATATTAAAAAAGCCCCTGATTTCGTATATAGAAATTAGGGGCTTTAGTTTTGGCTTTGATCAAAATTGTTTAATTCTCGTTACTATTATTTTGCAGACTTTCTGGATTCAGATAGATAGCATAGTCTTCTTCAACCCACTTATGATCTTTTTTAATTTGCTTTGTTGTCATGTAGTAGTAAGTGTGGTCAATGGTGTCTTGGAAAGTAGGGTCATTCCATGTTAAATCAAAATGCAGATAATCGTCATCAATTTTAACTAAGTTCCAGGCATGTCGATTCGTTTCTTTGAAAACGCCTTTACTATTTGCTGTTATACCAAAAATTAAATGGTTTTCAATATCCAGTCTATCCAAAAACACCTTAAAGGATTGAGCATAACCATCGCACACTGCACTACCATAAACAACTGCACCATACGCAGTATGTGTATATCCAGGGTGATTGTCAATTTTAGCATCCGGCATATGGTAGTCAATTTTGTCTACAAGGTGGTTATGAATTTCCATGATTTTTTCTTTTTGTGTCATGTCGGGCTTTATTAAATCACTTATTGCTTTATCCACATAAGTGTCAAATTTTGATTCTTCTTCTTCTAATTTATAATAACTTCCAGTGCCAAGGACGTTAAAGGCATCAAATTCCCCAATGTATTCGATATCTTCAATCAAGCCATATCCAAATCCAGATAATGAACCTGAACTAAAATTACCAATGAATGTTCTGTCATATTTTTCTGAAATATATATTTCAATGTTTTCATCGTTGGCTTGTTCAAAGATCAGTCTTTTATCACCAGTTTCTGGATAATATACATACATTAAAGGAAGTTTCTTATTATTTTCATAATAGTTCATTAATTGAGCTTTGTAATCACCATAATCGTATTCGGAGAATGTCATACCCTCTAATGAACCATTTTTATATATTTTTGTACTTAGATCATCATCTTTTGCTGTCGCAAAAATGGCCATACCATGACGAACACCAGCTTTAAACTGAATCACATTTGAAGCATCTTTTTCACCATCATAAATGTATGCATAACCACTCAATTCATCTTGAATCCATTTACCTGCGTTAATAGAACCATCATGCATGTACAATACACCAGAGCCGTTTTTATTAAAATCCTCATCTAATGTACCATGGAATACCTTTGATGTTGTTCCAGAGAACATTGTAAAGTCTGTTACATCATTTGATGTTCTAACGGATACGATATCTGAGTTCTCAAAGTTAGCAATTGGAATTTGCTTTTCTGTAAGTGTATGGAATAAAGTAAAAGCTCCATCTGACTTTACGCTTAACTCATACCACCAATCAGCATTATTATTGCCTTTTAAAGTGTAGAGAATTGTACCATCATCCAGTTCAGTTGAAGACCCTGAGTTCATGATTGCATCTTTTATTAGTAAGTAATAATCTTTTCTATTTTCAAACGCCCTATTAACAAGGTCGTAACTAGACAAATCTGTTTTTATGTTTTCTTCAAACTCAAGCAACCTATCTGAGACTAATGTGAGTTGATTTTTACTTACTTCAAACTCTTTAATCAGAACTGCTGCTGTATCTTGATAATCTCTGAAAAAGACTCTATAACCATCATAGTCCATTTCATTTCCAGAGCTAATACTTACGAATACTTCTGATAAATCTATCATTGCATGTTCTGGGTCTTGCCCGTCAATGACCTCACCAAAACTTGGGATGTTCTGTATAATTGGACTTGCAAATATTGAAAAGGCTAATAAGCTTGCTAGAATTTTTTTGGGAATAGATTTCATAATAAAAAGCATTTCTTCCTCCTGAAGTATTTTCTTAAGTATATACTAGTCTTTAGTCAATGTGTTTACAATTCAATGAGAATGCTGACGTGATAATAAAGGCATGTTAAAATGACTTAGATAATAATCTAGCATAAAAAGTGAAAGGATGCTAATAATTTGAAAAAAATGACATCTATCTGTAAAATTTGTGGATCGTCTACGTACCAAGTCCATGATGAACAATTTGATATTATATATGATCGTTGCAATGAATGTGCATTTATTCATCAAGATGTTTCTTCGCATGTAACATTTGAACAAGAACGCGAGGAGTATGATTTACATGAAAACTCCATTGAGGATGAAGGGTACGTGTCCTTTTTGGACAAATTCTTAAAGATAGGGGTAGATGCATTTATTAAAGAAGGATCTGCCCTGGATTTTGGATGTGGTCCTGAGCCTGTACTGGCTGAACTTTTAAAGCGTAGGGGTTTTGAGGTAAAGACTTATGACCGTCATTATCCCCATGACATAGATGCGTTAGATTTTAAGTATGACCTAATAACATCTACAGAAGTATTTGAACATTTTCATGATCCAGTAGAAGAAATGAGCAAAATAAGTGACTTACTGAGGAGTGGGGGGCTATTATCAGTTATGACAAGTGTTCCACCTGAGGATGAATCATTTAAAAAATGGGCTTATAGAAGAGAACAAACGCATATTTCTTTTTATACATTAAAATCTTTAGAAGTTTTGGCACAAAAAAATGGAATGTCAATTATTTACCATGATTCTAAGCGTATCACAGTGTTTAGAAAGCTTTAGGCATATTTGGTGTCTCAAATTTTCAAATTGTAATCAATACAATATTGATCTCAATTGTTAAATCTGTTGTATAAATATTGTGAAAATAGGACTAGAGTGCTATAATGGTTTACATAACTGAGTTGAAATTGGGAAGATGCTCGCAATGCGAGTTTATAATATGTAAGGATGGTGAATGCGTGGATCCACTAACACACGGCGTAATCGGGCTGGCTATTTCATCTTTTTCAGGAACAGCTGTCAGCTTAGATAATCCGATTTCCATTGGTGCAGCACTGGGGGCAATGTCTCCGGACGTAGATGTTGTATCAAGATTGTTTTTTAATGATATGGTTTACTGTAAACATCATAGAGGTTTTTCACATTCCTTGCCATCGTTGGCTATTCTCTCGGGAGCAATTACCTATGGACTATCATTTTTGTTCCCAGAAATGATTATGTGGCAGGTATTTTTATGGACCTTTATGGGAGCAATTTCACATACTGTATTTGATATTCTAAATTCCTATGGTGCAATGCTAATTAATAAGAAAATTAAAGCCAATCTTTTGTCTTTATATGACCCAGTTCTTTCTGTGATTGCCTTGTTTTTAATTTTCTTTAGATACCATAATCTGATCAGCTTAACGACCGCAGCTGGATTATTCTTTGTTTATTTAGGCGTTCGGATATGGATGAAACGCCATACTCGAAAGAAAATAGCAGAACATTATGGCCATGGTTATAATATTGAAGCAGTAGAAATACTTCCTTCATTAAAAGTGTTTTACAAGTGGGATTTTATTGTGCATACAAATTCTCACGACATTGTTGGGAACTATAATCAGTTTACAGGTACATTCACTGTAATTGAGAAACTTATAAAGAAAGAAAAGCAATATAAAGAGATTTTCATGAATACTAAAGTTGGAGCATACTTCAGTGATTTCACACCTAACTTCCATATTGCATCATTTAAAGAGATGGAACACACGGTACTAAAAGTGATTGATCTAAGATACCACTTTAAAGGAAATTTCATGCACCATGCCGAGGTTCGATTAGATGACAGTATGAATGTCGTAGAATCTTACTTCCAACCTTATAAACAAGATAAAAGAATTCCTGTAATGGAATCTGCATAATTTATGAAATACTGAAGACACCTAATATACTGCACCCTGTTTCCTTGAACTTAGTCTGGAAAGTGGGTACAGCCCAATTAGGTGTCTTTTTTTATGTTAAAGATTATTACATTTCATTTAAAGGTAGCTCAAGTTGTAGAATTCACTAATAAGAAGGTATATATTGAAATAGAGTTAAAGGGAAGTACACAAGATGTCTTAGAACAGGCGTAATATTAATGGCCTAATGACTTTTACAAAAGAATTTAAAAAAGTTTTTGAAAATCGGGAACTTTTATTTGCGCCCTTGCGTCATAAGGGTAGAACAAGAAAAATTGCAGAAAGGAGGTCTGTGATCGTGAGCGAACAGGAGCGACTTCTAATCGAACGTGCAAAATCGGGAGATGTTGAAAGCTTTGAGACTCTGATTCGTACCCATCAAACATATGCATACAATATTGCTTATCGTATGATTGGAAATGAAGAAGATGCCAAAGATGCGGCTCAGGAAGCACTCATTAAAGTATTTAAGAATATTGGTGCTTTCAAAGGCGATTCAGCATTTAGCACGTGGCTTTACCGCATTGTTATGAATAGCTGCAAAGATTTACTCAGAAAGCGTAAGCCAAATGAGATATCAATGGATAAAGGCTATGAAACAGATGAAGGTGAAGTTCATCTAGAAATTGAAGACAATTCGAATGATCCAGTGACAAAATATGAACAAGAAGAAGTACGTGTCACAATAAAATCAGCACTGGACGAACTTCCAGATAGCTACAAGTCCGTTGTGGTCCTTAGGGAAATACAGGGCATGAGCTATGACGAGATATCTGAAATTGAGGATATCCCAGTTGGAACGGTCAGATCGAGGATCAACAGAGGACGGAAAATACTTAGAGAAATTCTAAAAGATAAATTAAGAACTGAAACGGCGTATGAAACGTCGTAACTTCCTAAAGAAAGGAGGGAAGACATATGACTTGCAAAAATATAGAAGACAAAATATCACTTTATCTTGATGGAGAATTACCACAAAGTGAAGTGAGTACATTAATGAACCATATTGAGACTTGTAAAGAGTGTAATGCACTTTTTGAAGATATGAAACTGATGAAAGAACTTTTATCAGATATGCCTCAAGTGGAACTACCAGATGCTTTTGAAGCAGAACTTCACAGTAAGTTAGTTGAAGCATCAACAGAGATGAATCATGAAAGTGAATCCAAAGTTTTACTTGAAAAAGATAACAGTAATGTCACAGATATAAACAGTCGTAAAGTAATTAAGATTCCACTACCAAGTTGGAAAGATTTCAGTAGACATTCTAAGCCACTTACTGCTATAGCAGCCACTGTTTTAATCGCTTTCCTTGCTTATGGAGCAGGTAGCGTAACGGACTATATGCCGAATATGATGGACGAAGCGGCGTTTGAGTCGACTGCTGAAGCACCAGCAATGATGACTGAAGAAGCCATGCCTGAAATGATGTTTTCTGACGATGTTAGCTTTGATGAAAACTCCGCAGCCACGGTGAGTAATTTCTCAACTTCATCGGAAACTCAAGCAAAGGCAGCAACTTCTAGAACTGTAAATGAACCGGCAGTCTTTGGTACTTACTCTGGGGTGGATGGGGTTGAAGTAGAAGCAGTTGAAATAGGTCAGGCACAATCCTACTCACTTACTGTAAGTGGTGAAGCAGATCTTGCAGAAGAAGCAGCCCCTGAAATAGCTACAACTACTACTGCTACAAGTAGTGAATCGTCGGCATTTGCTGATAATAGACTCATTATTTATACTGCTGATGTTTGGTTAGATATTGTTAATTATGATGAAACCTATGAAAAACTAGCAACGATGGTTCAAGATATGGGTGGATATATAAGTGACGCCAACACTTCATTTAAGTATTATGATGAATCAAATCCAGATAAGTCACTGAAATACGGTCGAATAACAATAAGAGTACCTCAAGAACGTTTTATGGGTACTGTAGAGCATCTTGAAACCATTGGTATTCAAAAGAACTTGAACATTTGGTCACAAGACATCACTTCCCAGTACAGAGACATAGCCAATGAGGTTACAAACTTAGAGATTCGCGAAGCTAAACTTCGAGAAATCATGGAAAAAGCGGAAGAAATCGAAGATGTAATTTCTGTTGAACGTGAGTTAAGTAGGGTCCGTGGTGAAATCAATGGTTACATGGGAACACTTAAAGATTGGGAAAGACTCGTAAGTTTATCAACCATTCATATTGAACTGAATGAAGTTGAGACACTTGAACCCCAAATTAAACCTATAGACAAGACCTTGCTTCAAAAAGCTAGGGATGGGTTTGTTAGATCCATTAACCAACTTAAGTATTTAGCAGAGTCAATTTTTATCGGGTCAATTGCTTTCTTCCCTAAACTCATTGTCTGGGTAATCCTTTTCTTTATCGGTTATAAAATCGTGAAGTGGATCCGTAAAAAAGTGAAGAAATAAGATTGGTCAGTATTTGAAAAGTAAAAATCTAATAGACTAGACCAACCCTATGGGAATTTGGTTTGACACAGAAAACTAAGATTAGAGGATTATTCCCCTAACACGACAAAAGCACGACAAAAAGGAGAAAAATGATGAAAAAAATTATAGTATCTTTATTAGCAGTGGCTCTTGTAGCCGGCGTATTTGTAACAGGTGTAGCACAACCTCCAGCAACCCTTTCTGCAGCGGCAGAAACTCAAGCAAGTGACTATCGTTTATCTGTTAGTGGTGAAGGTGTTGTTTCGGTTACTCCAGACATTGCTTATGTCAATATCGGTGTTGAAACGGAAGACGCAGATGCATCTGTAGCTCAAACTGAAAACGCAAAGCTTATGACAAGTGTAAAAAATGCAATTATGAAAGCTGGCGTAAAAGAAGACGACATGCAAACAATGAACTACAGCATTTACAAAACATCTAAGTACTTCAACGACAAAGATCCAATCGACGTGTACCGAGCAACAAATACACTAAAAGTAACTGTACGTGATTTAGACGATCTTGGAGATTTAATTGATGTTGCTTCAAAATCAGGTGCAAACCAAATTAATAGCATTAGATTCACAGTAGAAGACGAAGAAAAGTACTACCAAGAAGCACTTGTCCTTGCAATGGAAAATGCTAAAGGAAAAGCAAGCGCTATTCTAGGTACTATGAATAAAAAGCCAGGTATGCCTGTAAACATTAGTGAATCAAGTTTTGGTGGCGGTCTATACAGAGAATCAGGTGCAATTGCTTTCTCTGCTAAGGCAGATATGAACAGCTACTCAACACCGATTCAAGCTGGAGACATTGAGGTTTCAGCAAATGTGTCAGTAGAGTATGACTATAGTAAATAAACACATTACCAGTAAAGAGATAAAAGTATTGTTATAAGTTAAAAAGCCCCAATGGTGAGTTGAAATCACCTTTGGGGTTTTTACTTTTGAAAGTATAAACAGATCAGGACGTGTATAAAGATCTAAATATGTTTAGAGTTTTTCAATTGATAAGTATAAAGCATGATATGTTGCACAAATACCTTTTTCAGTCATAAATTCACGCTCATAAATATCTGTCACCATTTGCATAAACTTTGGTGATGTGTTTGATCGTGAAGAACTTGCCTTATTTGCGCCAATTTTTTTTACAGATTGGAAGAAGGCCATACAATCTGGGAAATACTCAGGTAACATACTTTCATATGAAGTTACTGCAGCTCTAATATCTGTAGTTGCTTTAGCTTTCTCAAGGCGCATAACCCATTCATAAGCGGTTAAAAAGTTTTGACTTGCTTGGATGGGCTCTTCTAATTCGAGTTCTGCTGTAGCCATTCTAAAAGCTTGTCCTAATTCGTTAAATGTTTGAGATCCGAAAGTAGAGAATAAACATTGGCCGTTTTTGATGAGGTGCTCAAGAATGCGCTCGGCCATTTGATCTGGATGGTTAAACCACTGGAATGTTGCATTTGAAATTATTAAGTCAAATGACTGTTTAGGAAATGCAGTTTCAGCGTCAGCACATTCAAATATAATTCTGTCAGGATCGTTAATTTGAGACAACCTGTCTTTAGCAACTTCAATCATACCAGGTGCAAGATCTAAGGCTAAAATCTCAGCATTTTTGTACTTTTCAGCAATTAACTGTGTTAAGAATCCCGTACCACAACCAATTTCCAATATACGTTTTGGAGCTTCAACACTGATCTTTGATAGCAGTTTGCGGGACATTTCTTTTTGTACAATTGCGTATTCATCATATGTTTTTGCATTGCGACTGAATCGTCGCCCTAATTTTTTCTTATCTATCATTTCAAGTCTAACTCCTTGATGTATTCTTCAAATATATTTCTACACACTTGTGGCTGGAAGAAATGTGGAGCATGTCCAGCATCTTTTAATTTGTATAAAGAAGCATTTAAACTGTGTTCATGAATCCAAGTTGAACAAGAGATTGGGCAAATACAGTCTTTTTCACCAGCTATAATAAGTAGGGGATGTAGAATCTTTTGGACACGCATGCGTACATCGGAATGTGCGAGAAATTCCAGTGCCGATCTTAACTCATTTTGAGTATTTACAGACATGTCTTCCTTCTGAAAACAGGATTTAAATGTATCTGCCTGTAGTGGATTTGCTTGATCAGAAACGGACATGGCTTTTTTTGAAAAAGCATCAATGACTGTGGCAGCGTTTTGATCAAAATTATCAATCATTTGTTTTAGAATCTCTTTATGCCATCCGAAATTATAGTCTGGTGTTGCAGTGTTCACAAATCGAGCTGTGCCACCAAATAATAGGCCACCTTTTACAGAAGGATCTATTCTATCACTCCCTAAATATGAAAGAAGAGGCATAGTACCACTTGACCAACCGCCTATTAAGGTAGGACGATTGGGTGTTGTTTGTGAAAGTACCTTAACCATGTTATCTACTCTATCAAAAGTGCTTTGTTTAGTGTCGTACCAATCAATAATTAGAACCTTATCAATATGATCTCGAATAGCATCAATAAGAGGTGTGAAAACATCTGGTTTTGCAGCCCAGCCGTTTAGTAATAACAGGTTAAATTTCATATTAATCACCAACCATTTCTAGACCTTTTTTCAAAGTAGCGAGCAGACCATCAATTTCATAAGGTGTATGTGTGGCCATTAATGAGACACGAAGTCTACTGGTTCCGGGTTCAACTGTTGGAGGTCTAATAGCAGGGACAAAGTATCCTTCATCTAATAGATACTCAGAAATGCGTAAAGTTTCTTCAGATGACCCAATTATTACAGGAACAATAGGAGTCATGTCGTTATGAACAGGAATACCCATCTCTCTTAAACCCGCCTTAAACCTCAGAATGTTGTTTCGAAGTCGAGTCCTTCTGTCATCAGCAACAGGCAAAATTTCTATAGTTTTTAACGCGGCTGCAGCAGCACTAGGGGGTAGAGATGTTGAAAATATAAAACTTCTAGCACTGTTTCTAAGCCAGTCAATTAAATCTTTCTTACCTGCAACATATCCACCAACAGATGGGATTGCTTTTGATAGGGTACCAATATGTAGGTCGATATTATGTGCTACACAAAGTTCTGAAGCAGTACCTCGGCCATTTAAGCCAAGAACACCGAAACCATGTGCATCGTCAACTGCAAGAAGGGCACCAAACTCTTTTGCAAGATCTGAAATCTCTCCTAGGGGTGCTATTTCACCATCCATACTAAAAACACCATCTGTAATGATGAGTGTATGGGGTGTTTCAACTTTTGAAAGTTTTTTTCTTAGATCATCCACGTCGAGTGCTTTATAACGCAGTGTCCGAGCTTGAGTAAGTTGTGTACCATCCACAATACTAGCATGGTTTAGTTTGTCAGATAATACGGTCCAGTTTTTATCTGTTATTGCTGATATAACACCTAAATTTGCCATGTAGCCAGTATTGAATAAGAGGGCTGACTCTTGTTTTTTAAAATCTGCAATTGCAAATTCTAAGTCTCTATGAATAGGTGAAGTACCAGTTGTTAACCTTGAACCACCAGATCCAGTGCCGAACATTTCAGTTGCGTTTATAGACGCTTGTGAAATGTCTGGGTGCCCGTTAAGGCCTAAATAGTTGTTTGAACCAAAAAGGATAAACCATTTGTTGTCGTGTTTTACACGGCTGGCCTGGGCTGTTTCTATTATTTTGCAAACCCTCATTTGAGAGTTGTCTTTTAAATTTTGAACTGCATTATTGAAATCCATGTTTTACTCCTGTGAAATCTTACTAAGTACCTGATATTAATAGTATATAACAGATTCCAATCTTTCGTAATCGTGATCGAAAATTTAATTACACAAAATAAATTGGCTTAATGTCCTGAGTTTAGTAGAGTCTTGTGAGGTTCTCCTAAAAACCGGGTGGTATGCAAATGCTTATTTTTTTAGGGGTTGTGAACTGGTTTTTGCTCATTGTCAACCTATAGTGAAATTATAGTTTACAATTACCATTTTTTCAAGCATAATAGAAGAGAATTGTAAACGTAAATTATAATGGAGGTTAACATTATGGTATTTAATAAAACAAAAGAACTGTTTATTGAAATAATGGGACTAGATGACGAGGAAGTGACACCAGAAGCTGAGATCTTTGATGAGTTAGATGCAGATTCCCTAGATATGTCTCAAATAATATTAGGATTAGAAAATCACTTTAATATAGATCTTCCAGATGATACATCGTCAAAGGTTGATACCATTGCTGATTTAGTGTCTCTAGTTGAATCAACACAAGAAGCGGCATAGTGTGATATATGAAAAAACGTGTTGTAATTACAGGGATGGGTTGTATTACACCCATTGGACAGACTGTAGATGAATTTTGGGCAAATTGTATTCAAGGGGTAAAAGGGTTTAGTAAGATAACATTATTTGATGAAACAAGTGTCAAAACATCATTAGTTGCAGAAGTCAGTGAATTTGATCCAGTAAAAATGCTGGGGAGAAAACAAGGCAGAAGGCTGGACCGTTATGCTCAGTTTGCTGTCCATGCGGCCCGAGAAGCATTTGAAAATGCGGAAATCGAATTGAAAGATGAGAACAGTGCCAAATATATCAGTTCTGACCGTCTTGGTGTTTGTTTAGGTACAGGTGTTGGTGGAGTAATGACTTATGAGCAAGAAGCACTTAATATGTCAGAACAGGGTTCAACCTATGTAAATCCATTATTAATGCCAAAATGGATACCTAATATGGCTTCGGCAAATGTATCAATGGATTTAGGCATTCATGGCCCAGTTCATACAGTTTCAACTGCCTGTGCGTCAGGTATTGATGCAATTGGACATGCATTATTATTGATTGAATCAGGGAGAGTGGATGCAGTTTTAGCTGGTGGTTCGGAAGCGTGTATAACACCCACAATGATTTCTGGCTTTGAAAATATGGGAGCCTTAAGTCAGGAGTCCGACCCAGTAAAAGCATCGATACCTTTTGATTTGAACCGTAATGGTTTTGTATTAGGTGAAGGTGCAGCAGTATTGGTGGTAGAATCATTAGAATCTGCTGAAAAGCGTGGAGCGAGTATAATTGCTGAAATCGTAGGGTATGGATCAAGCACAGATGCACATCATTTAACAGCACCACATCCAGAAGCATTAGGTGGTATAAAAGCTATTGAACTGGCATTTAAAGATGCAAACATAAGGCCGGATCAAATTGATTACATTAATACTCATGGTACGTCTACACCACAAAACGATAAAACAGAGAGTATATGTATTCATTCTGTTTTTGGTCATCATTCAGAAAATATACCTGTAAACTCAACAAAATCAATGGTAGGACATATGCAAGGTGCTGCTGGGGCGCTTGAAACCATTGTTTGTGCCTTATCACTTCAAACGAGTTTCATTCATCCAACGTCGGGAACAAGTATGGTTGATCCTGAATGTGATGTTCAAGTTGTTACAGGTGAAAAGCAAACTAAAAATTTAACTTATGTGTTAAATAATGCTTTAGGTTTTGGTGGACACAATGCTGCACTGGTATTAAAAAAATTCTAGAAGTAATCATTAGAAACGTCAGTTGAAAAACTGACGTTTTTTTATAAGTAACATAGAGGTCGATGCTTTGGCGTATATCTATTCTATTTGTTTGTTTAATCAATTCTTGGATTTAGTTTGGAGTAGAACTTAAGTACCCGATTTTTGTACCTAAAGAGGTTAGTGTGTTTTTGTTACAACAACTGGGTATATTAATTAACAAGGTAAACGGGGTGATTTTTAAAACATTTAGAGGAGGATTTTTATGAAAAAGTTTTTGTGGATGTTATTAATACTTATAATGGTTGCCACGACGGCGTGTACACCTGCTCAGGCTCCAGCTGAAGAACCTGCTGAAGCGCCAATGGAAGAAGAAATGACTGAAGAACCGATGGAAGAAGCAATGGAAGAAACAGAAGCAGCTACTGAGATGGCAGAGGAAATGGCTATGTATCCTGACGGTATGTATTATGCAGAAGGGGACGAGTTTAGTGCAAACTCTGGTTGGAAATCGGTAGTAATCCTAAAGGTTATGGATGGAAAAATCACAGAAGCTAATTGGACGGGTGCAAGCATCAAAGGTGGTATGGATAAGAAAACAGCATCTATGAATGGTGCTTATCCTATGGTTGAAGCCGGTGGGGCTCAAGCGCCTTGGCATGAACAAGCTAAAAACATGGAAATGAACCTAATTGACTTACAAGACCCTAGTAAAGGGGAGTACAATTCTGAAGGATATACTGATACAGTTTCGGGTGTATCCATTCACGTAAATGATTTTTATATGTTAGCAGACAAAGCTTTAAAAGCGGGTCCAGTTGAACCAGGACCATATAAAGATGGTGGATACCACGCTGAAGCGGCAGAGTTTAGTGCTCAATCTGGTTGGAAATCAACAGTTGATATTACCGTTCTTAATGGCAATATAGTGTCTGTGAACTGGTCGGGGCAACACAAAGATGGTGGCGATGACAAAAAAACTGTATCTATGAATGGCGGATACCCAATGGTTGAAAACGGCGGCGCTAAGGCTCCTTGGCATGAGCAAGCTATGAACGCTGAAAAGCACCTGCTTATGACACAGGATCCATGGGATATTGAACTATCAGATGATGGTTATGCAGACGCTATTTCTAGTGTTTCAATTCATGTAAATGATTTCTTCGGACTTGCTCAAGAGGCGATGGAATCTGCAAAGTAAAATTAAAGTAATCCAAATAAAGTGAAATTTAAATGAGCTGGTCTTAAAGGCCAGCTTTTTCTTGTATATGTCGCGATGGATATATGTTGTTCTGAATCAATTGAAAAAGCCAGAACAAATATTCGTAGAATATAGCGAGTAAGGGTAAAAACTGATAAAATGGATATGTATAAAAAGATGGTGTAAACATTAAGTGTTCAATCCTTATTGAGATATAGCAATAGAGGCAGACGCATATGGTAATTGACAGGAGGAGAACTTTGAAAGAAAGAGTTGTCATAATTGATGGAAACAGTCTTGTGAACCAAGCATTTTTTGCTACACGTTACACAAACATGATGAATAAAGATGGTGTCCCTACCAATGCCGTATATGGTTTTGCGAATATGATGTTACGTATTAGAGATGAACTTGAGCCTATGTATATGGCGGTTGCATTTGATCTAAAAGGCCCAACGTTTAGACATTTACAATTTAAGGAATATAAAGGAACTAGAAAAGGCATGCCAGAAGAACTTGCTGTTCAAATGCCAATTCTAAAAGAAATGTTAGACGCCATGGGGATTTATAGAATGGAACTCCAAGGTTTTGAGGCGGATGACCTTATTGGAACAGTTGCTAATAGAACATCGTCACAAGGTGTTGAAACATTTGTTGTTACAGGTGATCAAGATGCTCTACAACTGGTTTCAGAAAAAACAACTGTACTGATTAAAGGTAGAAAAAAAGAAATTTATTATACACCTGAACTGGTAAAAGAAGATTACGGTGTAACACCCGATAGAATTATTGATTTAAAAGGTCTTCAAGGAGATACATCGGACAACATTCCAGGATTACCTGGTGTTGGACCTAAAACGGCTGTAAAACTTCTAGATGAGTTCCATACTGTTGAAGAACTTATTATGAGAAGTGAAGAAGTCTCTAACAAAAGAATCAGAGGCATTGTTCAAGACCACCAAGAATCAGCAATTTTAAGTAAAAAACTTGCTACCATAGAAGTCAACGTTCCAATTGATTTCAGTATGGACGAACTTAAAATAACACCACCTGATTTAGCAAAATTATTAGATATGATCAAGGCATATGACTTCACATCTCTGATTAAACGTATTAGAGAACTTAACATAGAAGGAGAAATGCCTGATCAAGCCCCATTTGAATTTGAGGTCCTTAATACGGAGCAGGAAATTAGAGACATCGCTGCGATAGCGAGAAGAGAAGGACGTTTTGCATTCCACAGTGTTTATGACAAAAGGGATGTACATGCAAACGATCTTGTTGGTATGGGTCTTTATATTAATGGCAAGTCATACTACCTTAATATTGAAGGGGACCCTACACGTTTAGGTGGTATGAAGTGGATTTTTGAAGATGAAACTGTAGAAAAAATCACATATGAAGCTAAAAAAGACTATCTTATCTTAAACAGATATGGCATTGAGTTAAAAGGGCTAAAATTCGACGGATTCATAGCAATGTACTTACTTGAACCGGGTCGAAAAGGCTACGATATGAATGATGTTGCTATGGAAAAATTCGCAGAAGCCTTGGCAACAGAAAAAGACCTACTTGGATCAGGCAAAAAAATGATCACATACGGAGAAGTTGAGTTAGATACAATTTCTGAGTACACTGCACGTTACGCTATGTATGCAGGCCGTTTATATGATGTATTATGTGAAGAAATGAAAAAGATGGATCTGGTTGGGTTGTACGAAACCGTGGAACTACCATTGATTGAAGTTCTTGCAAGTATAGAATACGAAGGCTTTGCTGTTGATACAAGTGAGTTAGAAGCTCTTGATGTTGAGTTAACTCAATTAATAGATACCTTAACTAAAGATATCTATCATATGGCAGATGGTGAGTTTAACATCAATTCTCCTAAACAACTTGGGGTTGTTCTGTTTGAAAAGTTAGAACTACCAGTAATTAAAAAGACCAAAACAGGTTATTCAACTAACCATGAAGTTTTAGAAAAGCTTCTGGACAAACATCCTATTATCCCTGCAATAATTGAGTATAGACAATATACGAAACTGAAATCAACATATGTAGACGGATTATATGCTGTCATTAGTGAGGAAACAGGTAAAGTACACACAAGTTTAAACCAGACGGTAGCTGTAACTGGTCGACTTAGTTCAACTGATCCTAACCTGCAAAACATTCCTGTACGTCTACCGCTAGGTAGAAGGCTGCGTAAAGTGTTTGTTCCAAGCGCAGACAGAACTTTAATAGATGCCGATTATTCTCAAATCGAACTTCGTGTTCTTGCACAAATGTCTGATGATGAGAACTTAATAAAGGCATTCACTGAAAATATTGATGTTCACTCAATGACTGCATCTCAGGTATTTGATGTTGCAATTGATGAAGTTACGCCACTTGAGAGAAGTCGTGCTAAAGAAGTTAACTTTGGTATTGTATATGGTATGAGTGATTTTGGTTTATCCGAAAATCTGGGTATTACAAGAAAAGAAGCCAAGCAATACATTGAGAATTACTTTGCTAAGTATCCTAATGTTAAAGAATACATGGATGGAATGGTGGAGTATTGTAAAGAACATGGGTATGTTACAACAATACTGAATCGTAGAAGATACATCCCTGAAATACATCACAAGAATTTTAACTTAAGATCCTTCGGAGAAAGAACTGCAATGAATACTCCGATACAAGGTTCTGCTGCAGATATAATTAAAATCGCCATGTTAAAGGTATATAAAGCGCTTAAAGACCAAGGTTTGAAGTCAAAATTAATCCTTCAAGTTCACGATGAATTGATTATTGATACACATCCTGACGAAATTGAGCAGGTTAAAGTTTTATTACGTGAGAACATGGAACTGGCAGCCAATGATATTGTAACTGATGGATTTAAGATCCCACTAAAAGTGGATATGAATGAAGGTGAAAGCTGGTATGATACAAAATAAAGGAGATCTATTCATGAAAGTGATTGGTCTAACAGGTGGTATTGGGTCTGGTAAAAGTACCGTTTCTCGTATGTTACGTGGTCTGGGTGCTAAAATTATTGATGCAGATCAAGTGGCACGTGAAGTTGTTGAAAAGGGTAAACCGGCATTGAAAGAAATTGCAGATACATTTGGTGATGAAACCTTACATGAAGATGGTACACTCAACCGTAAAAAGCTGGGTTCAATAATCTTTAGTGATGAAGAAAAACGATTAAAACTCAATGATATAACTCATCCTAGAATTATTGAAGCCATAAATAAAAAAATTGCTAAGTGTAAGTCAGACAAGTGCACTGATTTATTGGTCTTAGACTGCGCCTTGTTATTTGAAATGGATATGGAAGATTTAGTTGAGGAGTCGTGGTTGGTTAGCCTTGATCGTGACACTCAAATTAAAAGAATCATGTCACGTGATGCAATGACTCAAATCGATGCTGAAAACAGAGTAAACTCGCAGATGTCACTTGAAGAAAAGGCAAGACGTGCAACCCGTATTATTGATAACTCTTCAGTGGTGAATGAAACGCATAAACAAGTTATGGATTTGTGGAATGAAGCTGTGAGAGAAGAAAAAATTAAAAAGTAATTTTAAAAGTGTGTCTAAAAATAAACTAGAAACCTAACAAGTACATTATATAGTACTTGTTAGGTTTTTTTGGTGGTTGTTACAATAATCATTCATTCAATCAGAAAATGCTTGTTGTTGGTCGATGTACCAAATATAGTTGAATAAATTAAGCAGTGATTGTTTTCAGGAACAAGGAGGTTGATATGGTGAACTTAAATGCTGAAGTTGCACAAGATATAGTGAGCCAATTAGAAGAGATAATAGGTGAAAGCATCAACCTGATGAATCGAAATGGTGAAATTGTTGCGAGTACAGATACCCTACGCATTGGTACCCTTCATAGTGGGGCTATAGAAGTCATAAAAACTCAAAAGGAACTTATAATAAAAGAAGAAAGTACCTTTGAAGGAGCCAAACCGGGCATAAACTTGCCCCTTATGGTTAAAGGTGAGATATTGGGTGTAGTCGGGGTTACAGGGCAAGGTGATGCGGTTGAAAAGTATGGGTCTATCATAAAAAAAATGACGGAAATTCTTTTAAAAGAATATGCAATGAATCAGAATCAACAGATTTACATGGATCGTTTTAACCAGCTCGTTGACACATTGATTACAACACCAGTTGAAAATATAGATTCTATATGGATCAACAACAGAATGGCAGACTTGAAAATAGATGAAACATTAAATCGAAGTATTGTCATCATGGGGAGTCCGAATCAGGAATCATTGGTGTTACCTAACCGTTCAAGTTATGTAGACATGCTTAAGACCTACATTACTCCAAAAGATCATGCATTATACTATGCAGGACATTTTCTAATATGGACATGTGAAGTAAATACTAAGGTTCTTGAAAGTAAACTGAGTCAACTAAGTTGTTACTTTGCTAATGAAGTTCAGACGCCATTCCACTTTGGTGTTGGAAGGCTTTATGGGGATATTCTTGATATGAAACATTCCTATCAAGAAGCAAAAATAGCATATAAGAGTGCAATAGACAAAAGTGAACGAATTCTGTTTTACGCAGACTTGGATATTGAAATGTTAGTTGACAGCATCCCAACTCATATGGCAAAACGGTTTTGTGACAAAGTATTAAACCAGCTAACCGATGAAGACCTAGAATCATATAGTCAACTGCTTGAGGTTTTCGTACGACATAATGGATCCATTTCTAAAGCAGCAGATGAGCTTTATATTCATAAAAACACCTATCAATATAGGTTAAATAAACTTGGAAGTTTGACGGGGTATAATCCAAGAGAACTTAAAGATTTAATTAGACTTAGCTTTGCTTTCAAATTGGTTGAAAAGTTATAGTTGGTATTTGGAACAAAGAAATATGTTTTCAGGGACATTTGGAATGGACTGCAATCAGCATATAATAACCTCAGATGATACAAGGAGGGCGTATGCGAATTTTAGTTGCATCAGATTCATTTAAAGAAACACTAACTTCGTTTGAAATCGGAGAAATTATAGCAAGAAATCTACAAGACCATCAAGTGGATATACTTCAGATTTCAGATGGTGGTGAAGGGATGTTACAGGCCTTAGAACCACATGTTCAAGGTGAAATTGTCAAGCTAACCCACGAAGATCCTTTAAGAAAACCAGTGGAAGGTGCCTATTTATTGTCAGGCCACAGTCCAAAGCTTGCAGTTATAGAAAGTGCTGTAGCAAACGGATTAGGATTGATAAATGAATATCAAAAGGATCCACTTGTAACTTCGACCTATGGAGTGGGTGAGTTAATTCGAGATGCAATACAAAGTGGCGCCAAGAAAATTATTGTTGGTATAGGTGGGAGTTCAACCAATGATTGTGGAATTGGAATGTTAGAAGCTCTAGGAGTGAAGTTTTTTAATAGTCATGGAAAGAGTTTATGCAAAGTTACAGGAAAAGATTTGGATAAGATTGTAGCATTTGATACTGAAAAATTTAGTAAATTGATTGCTGGAATAGAGTTCGAAATTGCTTGTGACGTTGATAATCCTCTGCTTGGTGAAAACGGCGCAACCTATACTTTTGGGCCACAAAAGGGAGCGAATAAGGAAAAGTTAAAGATTCTTGAACAAGGGATGGAAAACTTTAAAGACGTTGTGGAACGGTTTGACAGTAAAGCTGATTGTTTAAGTCCAGGTGCAGGTGCAGCTGGAGGCATGGGATTCTGCTTCGAGAGTTTTTTTGCTGCGAGATTAAGACCAGGTATCGAACTTATACTAGATGCTATTCAGTTTAATGATAGGGCAAAAAAAGTTGATTTGATAGTAACTGGTGAAGGAAAACTTGACGTACAATCAGAACGTGGAAAGGTGCCATATGGTGTCTTTAAACGTGCATTAGAATTAGAAAAGAGAGTAGTTGCGGTATGCGCTATCTCTGAAGGGGATAAGCATTCTTTTGAAAAGGTTTTTTCAGTAGTACCCTCTATTGCCACGAAAGAAAAATCTATGGCGAATCCCGTCGAGTCTTTTGAAAAGCTGGTGAACACAAACTTAGTTCATTGGATCTCCGAGATATAAAGACTCCAAACTTATACTGGAGTGAACTTAACAGGGTAAGTAATTGTTACTCATAAATATTAAGAGCCTTATCAGTTTTTGCTGATAAGGCTCTTCTTTATAAAATTGAGTGAACTTCTATTTTGTTGAACGTCTAACGACGAGTCGAGGCGTTAAAAGGACTTCTCTTGGTGGCGGAAAAGACTTGTTTTCAATCATAGAAAGAAGGTTATCCATGACCAGTTCTGCGGTTTCTTCTAGAAGTTCGTCCATTGTGGTAAGACCTAGGGCTGCTGATGGGATAGAATCATCAAAACCGATGATTCCTATATCATCAGGGTAGGAAATACCTTTTTCATTTAAATACTCAATTCCACCATAAGCTAAAATGTCAGCAGCATATATGATAATGTCTGGATTGAACGTCTGTAGTAACTCTTGAGTAGATTTATAACCACCGATACCGTTTAGTTCGTAGCCTACTATATGATAGTCATCTATGTCAGCGTCTCGTAGGGCGTTTAAGAAACTATTTTGGCGCGTATGTACATTGTGGTCTGATGGATTCCATCCAACAAAACCGAATTTTTTGTACCCTCTACCAATAGCAAATTTCATAGCTTCCTGAATACCGTTGTAGTTATTCACACAGACTGAAATCATATGTTGTGTTTCACCATGTCGTACAATAGCGGGAATCTTATGTTTTTCAAATACTTTTGCAGCTTCTTTAGAAACATAACAACCATATAAGATTACGCCAGCGGGATTCTTAGTACAAATAGATTCTGCAATTTGCACTGTGATATCACGAGTTCGTTTCAGGTTCATAATCCGTATGTCGAAGTCCTTCTCTTTTAAACGATTACTTAGGAAGTCTAAGGTCGCACCAATGGTGTAAATACCTGTATTGGGAATGGCCAGAATGATTTCCTGACTACTTTTTTTTCTCCTACGAAGGGGTTTGTAACCAAGTTCTTGAACAGCTTTATTTACTTTTTCCACAGTCTCTGTACTAATTCGAGAATCGTTGTTTAGAACTCTCGATACGGTGGAGACGTTGACACCGCAGGCTTTCGCCACATCATTAATTGTTATTTTCATTTTCATCACCTACATATAGTGTAAACTAAATGTGCAAATTGCACAACGTTTTTTTGGTTTTGCATACATTCTTATTTGTTGCCTGTAACAATTTAATCATAAGAATCCAGTAAAATCAATGCATGTAAAGATTATTTGTAGAATGCTCCTAACAAATATCCTATGCAAATAGAGTTGACAACGTTTTCTTTTGAACATATAATGCAAATAAGCACACGGGAGATGTGCAAATAAGATTTAATTTGCAATAAGAACACAATTTGCAAACAAAGTAAATAAGGGGGATAATATGAAAAAATCTGTAAAACAAATCCTTAAGACTTTTCTAATTATGCTGATGGCTGTATCTATGGTAGCTTGTTCTTCGGCTCCAGCACCAGCGGTAGAGGAGCCTGCTACTGAAGCAGAAGGGGCAAGTGAAGCTACTGAACCGAGTGAACCAACTACAATTTACTACTGGACTCAACAGACTCAAAGTGAGCGTCTTGAAAACATTCGTGCTCTACTAGACGTATTTGAGATTCTAAACCCAGATGTAAAGGTAGAACTGCTTGGTGTTGATGAAAATGATTTCTCTGCACAATTTGCTGCGGCTGGTGAAACACAAAACAGACCAGCTCTCATTGAGGCAACACAGATTTTATCAATGAGTCTTGACCAAGAAGGTGTTATTGACGGTAAAGCAAATGCAGATGTCATCAATACAATCGGTGCAAATGAGTATTTAAGTGGGTCTTTAGAACTTGTTGAAAGTGCTGATGGGTTCTACGGTGTACCTTTCCACTTTTTCCTACAAGGGATCTGGTATAGGACTGACTGGTTTGAAGAGGCTGGCCTTGAGGCACCAACAAGCTGGGAAAATATCAAAAAGGCAGCTGAACATTTCTACAAGCCAGAAAACAAGCAATATGGTATTCTTTTAGGCACTCAACCTGATAACTTTACGCAACAGGTATTCACTCAATTCGCTGCAACCAACAATGCACACTTATTTAATGAAAACGGTGAGTTGGCAATTGATTCTCCTGAATTTATCGAAACTGTAGAAATGTACAAAGAACTTGCACAATATAATCCTCCAGGACCACAAACGTGGAGAGCGAGAGATTACTATATCCAAGGTAAACTACCTATGTTCTTCTACTCTACATACATTATGGATGATCTATCAACAGCAGAAGCTGCTCAAAGTTCTCTAACTAATGAAAACTTTGGTGATCTTGAAGGTGGCGAATTTGATGCAGAGCTTGTTAATAAAACCGGTTTTGTACCTGTTATTTCCAACGCATCAGATGCAAGTTATGGTGAGTTATCCACATTAAGTATTATTACAAATGATAATGCAGCTGTTACAGAAGCGGCTAAGCGTTTAGCAACATTCTTCTACCAAGAGGAAAATTATGTACCTTATCTACACGTTGCAGTTGGTCTAATGCCAGCAATGAACTCAACAATTCAATCAGAATCATTCTTAAATGACCCTAAGGGTGCTTACGCTCGTTATGGTGGTGATCGAATTGTAGAAATTGCAAGTGGTGTTGGCGAAATCAAGGATTTCTTATCACTAAACGGTCAACCTGTTCCAGAGGCATCGCAAATTCTAGCAAAGAATATTCTAGCAGAAACACTTTACAACATTGTTATTGATGATAAAGATGTTGTGAGTGAAATTGAAATGGCCAAAAAGAAAATGCAAAGTGTAGTGGAATAAGTATTGGAGAAAGAATAAATGCTTAATACAACGTCCGTTGGGACAACCAATAAATCAAAAACTAAAAAATTGGTCGTTAAGTATAAAGATGAAAAACTTGCCTGGGCCCTTGTGGGCCCGGCAGTATTCATTGTAACGGCCTTGATAGCTTATCCAACACTACTAAACATATATCTAAGTTTCTTTGATATCGGTTTAGATGGAAGTAGAACTTTTGTTGGACTGGCAAATTATCAGAACTTATTGTCCAATCCTAGTTACTTTAGCTCAATATGGACAACAATTATTTATTTAATTGGATCTGTAGGTGGAACTACGTTATTAGGACTAGGTACTGCACTGCTTATGAACATGGAGTTTAAATTTCGTGCAATTGTAAGAACCATCATTATTGTGCCTTACTTTGCACCTGTAATCTCCGTCGTATTTGGATGGAAGTTTATCTTTGACCCCGTAAATGGTATTTTCAATTATATTTTTGCTGATACGCTTGGAATTATTAATCCTTCTACTAACCTTATCGGCGATCCAAATACAGCCATGTGGGTACTTATACTTTTCTCGATATGGAAGTACTTCCCAATCACCTATTTGATTATACTTGCACGCCTTCAAATCGTTGACAAAGCACTCTACGAGGCGGCATCTTTAGATGGTGCAAATGCTTGGCAACGATTTAGATATGTAACTTTACCAGAAATTGAATTCGTACTAGGTACTACGATTCTTCTAAGAACAATCTGGAACTTAAATAGATTTGAAGATATTTATTTACTGGCTCCACAAATTAAGACCCTGTCAATATTCACCTATGAACAAGCTTTTACAGGTGTAATAGATCAAGGGTTGGCGGCATCAGCTTCCTTTGTTCAACTCATATTTGTTGGCGTAGGAATTGTGTACTACATTAAGAAAATACTGAAATGGTAAGGAGGGCAAAATGAACAGCTCCAAGAAAATAATTAGTCAAATCCTGCTATATACAGCAGTTATCGCTATCGTTGCATTTTGTCTTTTCCCATTCCTGCAGATGGTATCTGTTTCGGTTAAAGATATACACGACAGAGCGAATCCTAGTCTGATTCCTAAGGAAATTCACCTAGATGCTTACAAGGAAATTTTAGGATTTGCTGAGGTTGATGAAGCCCAATCTGCATCTATTCAAAATATCCTTAAGAATCCTAATTTAATAGATGCTCAAAGAGATGCAATTCTTAAAAAGTATGAAAATAAGAATCCATTCCCATTTCCTAGATTTATGTTAAACTCGTTTATCTTTGCAACGGTGTCAACATTTATTTCCATGACCTGTGCAATATTTGCAGCCTATGCTATGGCCCGAATGGAGTTTAGGGGAATGAGTATCATGCGAAGGGGAACCCTATTCGTTTACCTACTCGGCGGTGTAATACTCATGGTGCCTTTGTATCAAATGGGTGCCAAGCTTGGTTTAATTAACAATAAAGTTGGAGTTTTCATCTTTATGATGTTGATATATGTAATGCAAACTATACCACTTGCTTTATATATGTTAGGCAACTACTTTAGAGATATACCGTACTCAATTGAGGAAGCGGCAATGATCGATGGATGTACTAAGCTACAGACCATCACTAAAATTATTATTCCACTTTCCAAACCAATCCTTGTTACTGTATTTGTTTACTGCTTCATAATTGGTTGGAATGAGTACCTATATGCGTCGGTCTTCCTAAAACCGTTTGGAGAAATGAGAACATTGTCTATTGCAATTAATGAACTCTTTTTCTCGAAAAACGATATCTGGGATCGTATTATGGCAGCATCTACACTAACGTTGGCTCCAGTACTAGTATTCTTCTTCACATTCTCGAAGAACATGGTAGCTGGTATGTCTGATGGTGGCGTAAAAGGTTAGAAGATAGATAGGAAGAAAGAAAAAAATGAACATAAATAAGCGATTATTAAAGATATATGAAGATCCAGCAAAAGTAGAGGCATTTATAAGCCTATTAGATGAAAAGTTAAAACCCTATAAAGGATGTACAAATGGTCGAGTGGAGTTCAGTGAAAAAGACTCAATTTTAATAACATACGGTGACTCGATTGTAGGAGAAGAAGGTGACAATATACAGTACCTTCATAAACTGCTTAAGAAGTTTATAAGAAATAAATTATCAGCAGTACATATTCTACCTATGTTTCCTTATACATCTGATGATGGATTTTCTGTTGTAGATTACAAAGCAATTAATGAAAGTGTTGGAACATGGTCTAATATCGAAGCGTTAGGTAAAGATTATGACTTAATGTTTGATGCGGTTATTAATCATATTTCTGCATCCAGTGAATGGTTCAAAAAGTGTTTGAGCGGTGACGAGAAATATCAAGGATATTTTATCGAGAACTCAACTGAGTTTGATGCTTCCAAGGTTGTTAGACCAAGAACATCAAACTTATTCACTCCATTTGATACAAGCAATGGACAAAAAGAATACTGGACAACATTTAGTGCAGATCAGTTAGATGTAAACTATGAAAGTATCGATCTTGCAACGGATATCATCGAACTTTTGGCGTTCTACGCAAGTAAAGGTTCAAAATACATCCGCCTCGATGCGATCGGTTTTTTATGGAAGGAAAGCGGGTCAACGTGTATTCATCATGATAAGACCCACGAAATGATTAAAGTAATGCGTGAGGTACTAGATGATCTTGTTCCAGGGACTAAACTGGTAACTGAAACAAATGTACCACATAAGGAGAATATTTCTTATTTTGGAAATGGCCATGATGAGGCTCAAATGGTTTATCAGTTTCCACTGCCTCCATTAACACTGTTTTCTTTCTTAAAGGAGGACGCAACAAAGTTAAGTGAGTGGGCAAACTCTTTAGAACCTTTAACGGATGAAACAACATACTTTAATTTCCTTGCTTCTCATGATGGTGTTGGACTGAGACCAACGGAAGGTATTCTGACAGATGAAGAAAGAAACTTTGTAGCAAAACGGGTTTTGACTAGTGGTGGCAGAATAAATTACCGCTCACATCCAGATGGTTCAAAGAGTCCTTATGAGTTGAATATAAGTTACCAAGATGCTTTATCAACTCAAGATGAGACTGACGAGACACGTATGAAGAAGTTTGTCGCAAGTCAATGTATTTTACTTTCGGTAGTAGGTATTCCTGGTGTCTATATACACAGTTTGTTAGGCTCAAGAAATGACTACTATGGTGTTGAAACATCGGGTATCAATCGAAGAATAAATAGAGAGAAGTTGGATTACAATACTCTAGTTAAGGCTTTAGAAGAAGACTCTTTCCGTTCCAAGATTCTTGGGGAAAACTTGCAAATGTTAGAACAAAGAAAAGGGTGTAAAGCTTTCCATCCTAATGCCTCTCAAGAGGTGTTATTCTTAGATAAACGTGTATTCTCAATCGTTCGTGAAGATAAGATAAGCGGGGAGAAAGTGACAGTCCTCATAAATGTATCTAGTGAAACAGTGAATCTTGACTTAGATGTAAACGGTACCGACCTAATATCAGGTGCATGTTATATTGGTACTGTTGAACTTGAACCATTTGCACGTAAGTGGATCAAAGCTTAAAGGTCAACCAATCTCACTTCTCATCCTTCAAAAAGCATTGAAGTTCATTATCTTCAATGCTTTTTAGTATGTTTAAAAGGTTCAGATGAGAGAAGATACTGTACAAAGCTTTGTTAATTAGTTAACAACTCAACATAATCCCGTTAATCCATTAACTTGTCTGATATGTACGTATTTTCATTGAATATGATCAGCATTTCCTATATAATTAGTGTGGTTTTACTCATACTGCAAGGAAGGATTGATCAAATGGAGGAGTTGAAGGGACTTCAGGACGTACCTGGCGTTCAAATCGACAAAGATCGAAAGTTTCATTCTGCATCGCATGACGAAATTTTAACAGGCAGAACATCAGATATATATTTTCTACGAACTCTCGATATTCTAAAAGAACTTGATCTTGACGAAGCGACAGTGACGGCTGAGATCTTCCCAAGAAAATCAGGTATTTTCTGCGGCGTGGAAGAAGTAAAGGCGCTTCTTAAAGGCAAGAACATTGAAATGTGGACTATTGACGAAGGAGAATTCTTTGAACCAAAAGATACAGTTATTCGTTTAACTGGTTCTTACAGAGAATTTGCTTTGTTTGAAACAACTATTTTAGGTATGTTAGCAAGCCCATCGGGCTGGGCAACTGCATCACGTAAAGTAAAGGAAGCATGTGGAGAAAAAACATTCCTATGTTTCGGTGCAAGACATGTACACCCTGCAGTAGCTCCAGTTATGGAAAGGGCAGCTGTAATTGGTGGCGCGTCAGGAGCAAGTTGTATCTTAGCTGCACGCCTGGCAGGCATTGAGCCAAGTGGTACACTTCCGCACAGTGCCATGCTAATTGCTGGCGATACACTAAAAGTAGCTAAAAAGTATAATGAAGTTATGCCAAAAGAACATGGTCGTGTTGTTCTGGTAGATACTTTTAAAGATGAAGTTGAAGAAGCGCTACGCATTGCAGACGAACTCGGTGATGACTTATACGGTATTCGTGTAGATACACCAAGTGAGCGTGGGGGCGTTACTGCTGGACTCATTCGTGAAATGAGAGCAAAACTTGACATCGCTGGTCATAAACATGTAAAGGTGTTTGCAACAGGAGGTCTTACTCCTGAACGAATTGAACTGTTATCTGAGGCGGGTGCAGATGCATTTGGCGTTGGCAGTTTCATTTCAGCAGCATCACCCATTGATATGACTATGGATATTAAGGTTGTTAATGGACAACCTGTTGCTAAACGTGGACGTATTCCAGGGCTAGTAGACAATCCAAAGCTAAAAAAGGTTGAGTTATAATAACTTATAAAAAGTAATATGAGTGATTCAATTGAAAAACCGATATCAAAACAGACGCTTTAGGGCGTCTGTTTTTAATATTCCGACTATTTTTACCTATATTGACAATTAAGGGGGATTACCGTAAAATATTACTTGCTAAGACTTAGCAAATTGAATACATGCGAGAGTGGTGGAACGGCAGACACGCTACCTTGAGGGGGTAGTGCTCTTATGGGCGTGCGGGTTCAAATCCCGCCTTTCGCACCAAGTATAAAAAGTACCTTCCCGATTGGGAGGGTGCTTTTTATTATTGCAGTTAAATGTGAGTACAAATGAAACATTGCCATGATCTTGTTCTCAAATTACATTCAAGTTAAAAGATCTTTCATTATTGAGAATTCGACACACATTTAGGGTATAATTTAACTTGTGGACAGGAAACATCCGAGAAAACCCTAAAGGAGAGCGGATTTATGAAAATTAACAAATGGAGATCACTTCTCTCAAGAATACTTCTTGTAGCTGTAGCATTTACAGCAGTACAAGTTCAGTCTATATCTACATTCGCAGCAAATGATTTCACGAACTACGCAGATGCACTGAACACATTAGGTGTTTTTCAAGGCACAAACAATGGTTATGAGTTAGATAGACCACCAACCCGTCTAGAGGGGTTAATCCTTTTCATAAAACTTCTTGGTGAACAAGATGACTTACTTTCAATTCAGACATTAACGACTGCATTTGACGATGTACCGGCTTGGGGAAGTACTTTTGCTGTGTATGCACATGCTAAGGGATACACAAGTGGTATAGGAAATAGACAGTTTGGGTCAAATCAGGAAATGCAGGCCAACTCTTATGTAACTTATTTACTGAGAGCTTTAGGCTATGATATTAACAAAGGTGATTTTCAGTGGGTAACAGCAATTGAAGATGCAGTTCGTTTAGGTGTATTGACGTCTGAAGATGCAGCTACGCTAAAGTCAAATACCTTTACTAGAGGTCATGTTGCTCTACTATCCTATAAGACACTTGAGGCTCAACATGTTCTTGAAGGAAAGTCTTTGTATGATGTATTAAAAGATAAAGGTAAATTCAGTGGTGACTTACCTAAGATTGTGGTTACAACAAGTGGAAGTTCAAACCAAAATGCTCAGTCCATATATAATGAGGCAGAGAGTAAAGCACGAGAAAGCAAAATTAAAGCTGCTTATAAGGACATGGATATCCCAGTGTCATCTGCGAGTTATTATGTGGAACAACCGAATACAGATGCTCCATTTAAAGCCGGTGTATTAAACTCAGATTTTGTTACATCAGCTCTTGATATGATCAATTTAGTACGAATGATAGCTTATTTACCGACAGGTGTTGAAGACGAAAAAGAATGGAATACCTTGGCTCAAAACGCAGCTTTGTCTAACTATGTGAATGACCAACTTTCTCACTATCCAGCCAAACCAGAAGGAATGAGTGATTCAATGTATGCACTCGCATCAAATGGTGCAAAAACCAGCAACTTGTATTACGGAAAGTACCGTGCTGGCGCAATGGAGCTTAGAGACACATTTTTAGGTTACATGGACGACTCTGATGACTACAACATAAAAGTCTTAGGTCATAGACGTTGGTTGTTACATCCCAACATGGAGACCGTAGGAATTGGTTACATCACAGATGGTGTGACAACTTATTCTGCGATTCGAGTATTTGACGACACGAATTACACTTACCTTGATGTTGAAGATTCTGCTGATTATGTGGCATGGCCTAGCTCCGGAGCCTTTCCGACAAAATTCTTCGAGCCACATATTGCTTGGTCTGTGAGTTTGAATAATTATGTGTACGACAAGTCTAAAACAGATGAGATACAGGTCATTTTGAAAAATGAGTCAAGCGGTATGGAAACAACATTTACCCAAGATGAGATTAAACTTGTAACCAGTGGTACGAAAAAGTACTTTAACATTGATACAGAAGGTTATGGAGTACCCTTTACTATAATATTCAGACCGGACGATTATGACGTTATTGCAAATGATGTTTATTCAGTTCATATTAGCGGTTTGTATAAACTAAGTGGTGAAAAAGTGACACTGGAGTATGCAACTCGATTCTTTGACATGTAAGTCACATTTAATGGTATTTAAGATTAGTGTACAATAGGATAATGATAATTAATATTAGAAGTTGTGTATGAAGAATTGGTTTATATACCCGGTTGGTTTAGATTTTCAAAACAACCGGGTTTTTATTGCTATACATTTTCTTCAAGTGATATAATAGAGAATACGAAGTTCAGAATGAAAGGACCTTATCATGGGATTATATGTAAATTCAAAGACATTTGATTTTGGTACAACTGAGGTAGAGAACCTCTTCATTACAGATTTCATGATGATGGCTGATGGTACAGCAATTAAAACCTATCTTCTTGGTCTTCATCATTTGGAAAACATGAGTGGTGTACAAGATCTTTCTAACAGAAAATTAGCTAGCCACATGAATGTGTCTTTAGACGATGTGGTTCGTGCATGGCAACTTTGGGAGAAACTTGGGCTGGTAGAATTATCTGAACCAGGTGAAGACCCCCATGAGTTTGATATTACCTTTATTCCAATTAGGCAGAAATATTTAGAGAATAATTATGTAACAGTTGATAAGGCCAAAATGCAAAAGGCAGCTGTAACACGGTCAGTATCTCCGGAACGGTTATCTGTGTTTGAAAGAAATGACGAGAACCGTCGTTTGCGCCAATATGTTGAAGGTCTTATTCAAAGAGAACTTCAGTTAAAAGAACTTATTAATTTATATGAGTTTGTTGAGGATATTGGTGTAGGCTATGAACTGATCAAGTTTGGGTTTGACTATGCACAACAACTTGGAAAACTTAATAGACGTGGTAGCTTCAATTACGTTTATAGGGTGCTTGAAGGTTGGAAAGGTGCAGGAATCCAGACCATTGAAGAAGCGGAAAATCATATCGAGATGCGTTCAGCTAAATATAGATTTGCTTATGAAGTCGAAAGACTCATAGGGGCGTCTGGGTCAGCCAATGCACTTTCTAAACTAATCGAGAAATGGAAGAAAGAGTATGACTACGACGAAATTTTCATTCGTACTGTATCGGAGTACTTAAGAAGTACAAGGTCAAAACTTGTTCCCATTAACTTAGATGACTATTTTAAAGAACTCTATGGCAAAAACATAAAAACCATTGAAGAGTTTAAAACATACTTATCAGCTGGTGAGTACTATTACGGCTTAATGAAAGCAACGGGTATCTGGGTACCAGTTGAACTTATGCGTTCAGAACTAAAAAAATGGCATGAAGATTATGGGTATGGAAAAGAAATGATCCGCCATATTCTCCTTGAACAGAAAAAGAGAAAAACTAGACTTACCCTTGCAGGTGCTGAAACTGTTTTAAAAGAGGCACACCAGTTAGGTATTAAGTCTATTGAAGAATACAATAGACATTTAGCAACTAAACCAACATATGCTAAGAAAGAGTCAACTACACCCGTTAAAAAAGGCAACTTTGGTAAGTTTGCGCAAAGGGATAAATCCAGTCTTAGCAAGCTCGTTAAGTCAGCTAGACAGGCAGATAGAAAGGGCGAGGAATAGTGATTATAGACCATGCTGCGATAAAAAGAGAGTATGACAAAATTAAAGCTAAGAATAGTGCGATTAGAAGAATGCGCCAAGAAGAAGTGTATAAACGCATACCTCGAATACTTGAAATAAAAAAAGAAATTTCTAAATCGGGTAGAAGCCTAACGCGAAGAATGTTAACAGGAGAAAAAATAACCGAAGCAGATACGATTGCCATGGAGCAACAGGCGAAGAAACTTATGCAGGAGAGATTATTCCTTTTAACTGAACACAATTACCCAACAGATTACTTAGACGAAATATATGACTGTAACATTTGTAATGATGAAGGAACAGTAGGCCAGCGTAAAAAGTGGTGTAAATGTTACTTGAAGAGAATGACAGAACAGTTGGTAGAGAAATCAAATATGTCTGGTACGCTTAGTAAAGAGAATTTTGATACCTTTGATTTAGGTGTATTCTCAAATGCCTTAGATGCAGATCATGACGTTTCACCAAGAGAGTTCATGAAAGCCCGTTTCAAACGTGCCCACGAGTATGTTGGTAGCTTTGAAAAAAACAGAGAAAACCTCCTACTTGTTGGTCCAACAGGAACAGGGAAAACATTTTTAACACATTGTATTGCTGAAGACCTTATTCGCAGAGGATTCTTAGTTGTTTACTTCACAGCCATAGGTGTATTGAATAAAATTAAGGAAGCTTCTTTTGATAAAAGTTATGAAGCTAAACAAATGGTCAAGATGATGCACCAAGCTGATTTATTGATTATTGATGATCTTGGTACTGAAATGACAACTGATTTTTCTGTCTCAGAACTATTTGGCATTATTAATGATCGACTTATACAACCTGGTAAAGCGACCCTGATTTCAACTAATTTAACTCCTGATGACATACAAGACCGTTACTCTGAAAGACTTTCGTCGCGTATTTTAGGAAAAGCAGACATCTGGGAGTTCTTTGGTGAAGATCTTAGAATTGCAATGAAACTAAAAGAGTATGAGGACGGCGTTTAATGAAACGTATTATGATAATGGGTTCAGCTGGGAGTGGTAAATCTACATTAGCTAAGCTTTTGTCTGAAAAACTACAAATAGATGCCATTCACTTAGATAAAGAGTTTTGGCAGCCTGGATGGATCATGACAGAAAAACCAGATCAAATCAGAATTCATGAGTCTTTTATGCAAAGAGATAAGTGGATAATTGATGGAAATTACTGTGCAAGTCTAAAACCTAGAGCTGAGAATGCTGATCTTGCAATATTTTTAGATATGCCTTTTCATTTATGTATGTACCGAGTCATTAGTAGGTACTTCAAAAACAAAGGTCAAATACGTGAAGACATGTCACCAGGATGTGAAGAAAAAATAGACCGTGAATTTCTTGAGTACATTGTTTATTATCATAGAGAAAAGAAAGATAAGGATTACAATTTATTACGGACCCATATCACCGATGATAAATTAGTCCACTTAAGGTCGATTAAAGACGTTCAAAAGTTTTTAGAATCAATAGGTAAGTAAAGCTACATATAAAGTTAAAGTAAAGCTCTGTACAATTTGTACAGAGTTTTTTTTGATTAATTCGTCCCATATTACATGAGGTGTTATATATCATGACATGATGAACCTGATTTTTTTTGATTTTCTTATGGTTCTGTTTAGAAAAAGTTTATAAAACCACATAACTCTCACATATATTCAGCGTAAGATGAAATTGAAATTAAGTGGAGGTGCTTATTATGACAAAAAAATGGATAGCGGGCCTAGTTGTGGGATCGCTACTTGTCATGGGGAGTTATGGTTACATAACAAATGCCCAAGGCAGTGAAGATGAAATGGTTGAAATCACAGAAAAGACAGCTGTGGTTACTCAAGGAGATATCATAATTGATTTTGTTTCAGATGGAAATGTCGAAATTCCAATATATGAACTGTCATTTGAGTCTACAGGTACGGTGGCATCAGTTTATGTAAATGTTGGAGAGTATGTTGAAGCGGGAACTATATTGGCAGAGTTGGAGAAGACGGATTTAGAACGTGATTTAGTTGAAGCTCAGTTGGATTTAGAAGTTCAACTAAAACAACAAAGTATTAGCTCATCAGGATATAACGATTCAGAAGAAAACTACTCATATCAGTCTTCAATACTGTGGTCAAAGTTTGAAAATGAAAAAGAAACATTGAACATTATGCAAACCCTTGAAAGTGCATATCCTGCACAAGATATTGCAGACCAGCTAAAAGCCGTAGAAGACGCAGAAAATGCCTATAATAATTATGTTAGAACATCAAAACCCGATACGTCAATACAAGCTGAACTTGATGCTATTGCAGTTGAAAAAGCACGTATGAAAATCAGCGAAATTGAAGAAAACATTAACGGTATGATAATAACTGCCAATGTGAGCGGGTGGATTGTAGATGTGAACTATTCTGCTGGGGAAGTAACAGAGACAGCACAACCGGTTATATTGATTGAAGAAGATGGTCCAATTTACGTTCAAACATATGTCCCAGAAGATGACATTGGTGATGTGTCTATCGGTCAAAAAGCTGAGTTTGAAGCAGATGCCGTTGCAGGTATAACCTACTTAGCGTCAGTAGAACAAGTAAGTAGAGCGCCTAAAGTAGGAACGAATGGACTGGTAAGTTATGAAGTTCTTCTTAAAGCAGATGAAGAAGATAGACAACTTATGGATGGTATGACATCTACAGTTAATTTTATTTTGATTGAAAAATTAGATGTCTTGATTCTGCCTAACGATGCGATTTATAAAAAAGAAGGCGGCCAGTTCGTGAAAGTTCAGCATAGTGACGGTACAGTGAGTGAGGAAAAAGTATACGCAGGATTCACAGATGGAAGTCAGGTTGAGATTCTAAAAGGACTCGAAGCTGGGACAACCGTTATATACGAAGAGTAGGTGAGAACATGAAGTTTACGGAAGTGATTCGATCGGTTCTTACAAATTTAAGAGCAAATAAGTTTAGGGTATTTTTGACTACGCTTGGTATCATAGTTGGAGCTGCAACCATCGTGCTTGTTATTGCAATAGGTGAAGGTGGCAAAGTGATGGTAGAAGAGCAGTTTTCTAGAATCAATGCAGATGTCATAACGGTCATGGGAGGCAGAAACAGTCCAGAGCAACCCAGTCAAGAAATTCTCGACTATTTGAGAGACAACTCTGACCATCTTGTTGAAGGGACTTTGGTAATAGGATCAAACACGACTGCGAGTTATGGTTCAGATAGTGAAGGCACAACAGCCCTGGGTATTTTTCCAGAGTTTTTAGATGTTAATAGTTTTGTCCTTGAGTACGGTCACGGTATCGATGAAAGTATGATGGACAAACGTAAGAAAGTTGTGGTGATTGGTTCTGAAATTGCTGAAGCACTGTTTGAAGACGACCCAAGTGCAGCAGTTGGAGCGGATATTAAGGTGAATAGCAGGCAATTTGAAGTCATTGGTGTTTTAGAGCAATCGGGTAAGATGATAGGATTTTCTCAAGCTGATGCATCCATTTATTTTCCTTATGATACAGCTGATAAGTACGTAGCAGGAAATAATGCGAATCCTCAACTTCAGTTAAAAGCAGCAGATGTAAGTGTAACCAGTGAATTGTTCACAGATGTTGATGAACTACTAAATCAGTACTTTTTGGATGATGGAGGACATGAGTTTAGAATTCGAGATGCTGGAAGCATGTTAACAACTGCTCAAGATACAGCGACACTCCTGTCTTTACTCTTAACATCGGTTGCAGCAATTGTGCTAATTGTAGGTGGTATAGGCATCATGAATGTACTATTTGTTTCGGTGAAAGAGAGAACAAAAGAAATTGGTGTGTTAAAGGCCATCGGGGCTAAGAAAAATACAATTTTACTTATTTTTTTAGTGGAATCCGTATTTATAAGTGCAATTGGTGGAACGGTTGGTATTATACTTGGTCTTGCTGCAACGCCAATTGTATCAATGGCTTCACTTAGTGCTATAGCTACCCCGCAGTCGGTTGTCATTGCTGGTGTGTTTTCTTTGCTAACAGGTACAGTATTCGGATTCTATCCGGCATTGTCAGCAGCGAAACTAAGTCCAATCGATGCCTTGAGGTACGAATAGGAGATAATTATGAACATGAACAAATACATGGTATTGGTGATAATTTTAACGATTAGTTTGATGGGTGGGTGTACAGCAACTGCTGAAACAACTACATCTCAACCTGGGTCACAAGATACACAAACCAGTGATTTAGCTCAAAATAAGACCAATAGTCCATCAGATGCTGAATCAAATACTGAGTCATATTCAGAGTCTAATACTGTTAAAACAGAAGAAACAAGAAATAATGAAACTACTAAGGTTGAGAATAGAAACTTGATAGGTAAAGTAGTGACAGTACACGGAAATTTCCTTCAGCTTGATAAGGTTGAGTTACCTGAGAAAATGTTGGAGAGTATGAATCGTGATAATGCTAGAGGAGACGGAAGTGGTGCGAAAGCCGATGGTGAAGCGACTACTAATCTTGCATCTGCAATGACGGGAGCAAATGCAGGTGGTGGAGGTATGCGTATG
>Ga0209379_10000221_pt1 | contig 60772 bp, 54 predicted proteins | sample tdDd001_FD_187124 | JGI IMG/M metagenome (GOLD analysis project Ga0209379, IMG submission 187124) | Marine sediment microbial communities from the Atlantic coast under amendment with organic carbon and nitrate - tdDd00.1 (SPAdes)... | ecosystem: Environmental > Aquatic > Marine > Coastal >... | reverse complement strand
CACTAATCGCAGCGAAAGACGAAGCAGTTGCAGCACAAGTTATCATCCAATACGGCGGTTCTGTTAAGCCAGAAAACGCAGAAGCTTACTTCTCACAACCAGACATCGACGGTGCTCTAGTTGGTGGTGCTTCTCTAGACGCTAAGAGCTTCGCAGCAATCGCTAAAGCAGCGGCAGCAGCTAAAGCTTAATAATTCTATAGCATAAGAAAAGGCCGGCATTTCGCCGGCCTTTTTTTTAATTCTATTCTGGCAACTCTATCAATTCAGTATAGAATTTAGCCGGAAGACGAGAAATGATTTCTGCTCGTTCATAACTAATCTTAGCTGGTATTGAATTTGCGTTAATCATATTACTAGCCGATAACATACTTGTTTTAATTGAGACCGGGGCAGCAACCGGAAGGTAATTTTTCTTTAAGCCGAACTTAATTCTATCAATCTTCTTATCACTACTGCGCAAAACATACTGCATTAGGTCGTCTGACCGCCTTACTGCTAAGTCTGTTTTTCCGTCACCATCATAGTCTGCCGTAATTGGTATATCTGTCTGCTGTAAACCAAATTTTATTTCTGACACTGTGCTATCAGAGCTGTTAAGGATGTGCCATGTACTGCTTTTTGTTCGGCGAACAGCAATATCATCTATACCATCCCCATCAAAGTCTCCTTTAACTGGAATATCTCCTTTTTCACCAAATTTAACACGCATGATTGAACCATTAGTGCTTAGCTTTGCATACCACATCTGGCTACTTTCTCTCCATACAGCAATATCAGTTTTCCCGTCACCATCATAGTCTTGTGGAATCGGTATATCATTGGACTGAAGCCCAAATTTATGTCGTTGAATTTCACCATTAGAACTATTTAATATATACCACATCTGAGTGCTTGGCCTGCGCACTGCGAAATCAGTAATACCGTCTCCATCGTAATCTTCCGCGACGGGGATATCTTCTTCTTGCTTGCCAAAGTTTACACGTAGTATCTCACCTTCTTTACTCGTCTTTACATACCACATCTGAGTACTAGGACGTCTTACAGCAACATCAGCGACACCATCACCATCAAAATCGCCTTCAATAGGAATATCTAGCTTATCTCGTCCAAACGCTACCTTCATCACCTTGCCACTATCCGAAAGCTTGGCATATAACTCGTGCTTGTTTGCATTTCTGACCGCAATATCAGACTTACCGTCACCATCGTAATCAAGTTTGGTTCTTTTGCCTGAAATTAACGGGGAGTCCAAGTGAAATAACTCAGAGTAAAACTGTGCGAGAAGCTCATGTTCACTCTTAGGGAAAATATCAAATGCACAGCTCGCAATGATGGCAATATTTTGTCTAGCGTCGTTAATCACAGAGCAAACGTGTTCTGCATCGCTGCCATTTTGGACAAAACTCCACAAAGCACGAGTGTCAGGTGATGTACTTCTAATATCACTTAAACCGTATTTCTCAACTCCTTCTGTTTCTGAGTCGAAGCTAAAGGACGAAAATAGATTATGTCCTTGAAGAATATCTGCAGTATTCAAATACGTATTGTGAGTATCAAAATTCAGAGTCTTCATTAGAGAAGGAAGCGTCTGCTCACTATTCCAATCCAAGCCATAAGGAACTTCTAACCACAAGTTTCCACCGCGAGAATAATAGTTATTTAGCAACTCAGAATCTTTCAACGTCACACTATTGTGGCGCCCTTGAGCGCCATAGTTTACATATACCAATGAGTAATCAAATGGGTTTAGATTCGCAGGTAAGAAGTCGGAGCGAATGACGTTATAACCAAAAGCGTTCAAGTTGTGATACAGCTCATCAGAATCTTGCTTTTCCTTTCCTAGGTCAGCTATCAATATGCTCTGCTTTTCAGGTTTAAAGAACACTGACAACCTCTCTGTCGATTCACTTCCCTGTGCAGTGGTCGCAACTAGTGATAACTCTGCGCTTCCCCCAGCAAGTTGCTTCGATGAAAATGATATTTTTCCTGAAGCACTCGAGCTACTCCCCACTTTTAGGTCATTTATATATAACTCAACTTCCTTTAAAGGCTCTGACTCATCACGAATTTGGTACTCAACATAGGCACTTCCTCTTAACTCATCTTTTTCCTTTAAGTTAAGAATATCTAACGTAACAACAGGCTGAACGGTAGTATTTACATTCAACAAGCCATTTTGCATTTCAAATCCACTCACTGTCACTCCTGAATGTGAGCCATCACTTAACTTACTTAAGTGCATCGAATTGGGACTAAATTCGTCGTTACTCGAAAAGTAGCTCTCCGCGCTTAAACCGTTTAGTAGGTGACCATTATCACCTTTAGGCGTAACTACAGAAATAAAGGGAGTCTCAGTAAAGCTATTGTCATATTCAAAGTCATTACCTGATACATTCAACTGAGGATTAATATGCCAAATCAGCCCCCCGTCTACACAGTCAGCCGTTAAACCAGGCAAATTGGAATCGATACCTGTGCAGTCCCGGCGCTGAATAACAAATTGCTCATCAAACAAACCATCTCGAGGCCCTACAACTAGGATGTCATCGCGTTGAGAAGTCGGCATTAGTTGATGATGATCATTACCAGAGGTTTGAACATTGGGGTCAACCCATCCTAGTAACCTCTTAAAATAAGGGTTGATATCCCCTCCCCAAGAGTTTGCCATCAAACCGATTGCTCCCGTATGCCCCCAATAGTAAGTTCCTGTATAATCATAAAGATCAGGTAAGCCTAACGCATGTCCTGTCTCATGAATCACGGTATCTGTGCTAAACTCACTTTCATGCGAAGACACCAGTGGTTGCCAAGAGAAGCTGCCGATAGTTTTCCCATCGACGGAAAAAGTGGGATCAAAGCCGCCGTAGTATTTCCCCCACCAGAAATCTCCCCAACCTTGCTCTGGTCCAGTCCAGATAATCACGACATAATCGATCTTGCCATTATTACGATTATCAAATTGACTAAAGTCGATACCTTTCTGGTCATGATATTTTATGGCCGATTTAATAAGTGACTCTTCACTAAAGACATCATCTTTGCGCATAGGTGCCGAGTACCAATCTAATACTTGCCCAGTAATGTTTAGCTTCCCGTAAGACGAGCTTTTAAAAAATTCAGTGATAGAACGCTGAGCCGGGCCAAAAAGTTTATCAGTGAGTTGTGCTTTACTCTCCGTATGAGGATAGTCAGTAAACTCGATTGGTATAACAACAATCCTCACATCCCCTTCCGTAGGTAATGTATCCGAAGAGGGCATTAGCATTGCTGAAATGTCTGAATCTCTATATTGAGCTTGCTTTAACAGGCCTGTAGCGATTAGATGATTATGCTGTGAACGAGCTCTTTCAACTCTTTCAGTAAAATCACTAGATTGCTTCAACTTGTTGAAATCAGCCTCCGTGGGAGGCGTAAGCGCCATACCATAAAAAGGGGCAAGCCCTAGTATGGTGACTAGAATCCTATTCATGAATAAATCCCTTATTTTCATAACGAGTATCAAGGGTAATTAGTAAAACATCCTCCCCCATAGCCTAAAGATTGCATATCACACTTTACATATTTACATTAAATATCACTCCGCAACGTTAAATAGATCTTAAGTATGCAAAATCAGCAGATCGCGATTTCTTACATCAACGCTACATCATAGATATAAGGATGTATTCAAAGGATAAGATTCCGAATCAGACTCGTATGTCACTGTTCAGAATGACGATAAGATTATCCTGGCCTTCCTGCTAATAAGGCTAATCATTCGTAGATACTAGGTATCAACTCTCTGCGAATGCTTAACCCCCAGCCCTCCTTGGAGATGACAATAGGAAATTAACCCATGAGTCTAGCCTGTTATTGCGAGAAACCTCAGCGACATCAAGAACCTAAAACCTAATCACCACGTGCTCCCAACTCAAAGTCAATCGACGACACGCGACTTACACAAAAACAACGAACTCAATCGCACTTCCCTTTATTACCACTTTATTCCATCCAATTAAGCAAGCGTATTCACTTACCCTACCCTCTGGATTTATAGTTACCTATGATTGTTCAGGGAGGAGCAACAAAGATGGCAACACCTATCTCAGATATCGCTAGTGTCATTCATCATGGTGGGAAACATACCGTCACTGGTTCTTGTCATGAGTTGAAGCTGCCACATGGCAGTATATTGATCGACTGCGGACTATTTCAGGGGAAAGATATCAACGTTGGAAACAGAAAACCCTCACTCGATATCGATTTCCCAACAAGGCACATTAAAGCATTAGTGCTGACTCACGCTCATATTGACCACATTGGTCGACTCCCCTGGTTACTCGCCAGTGGCTTCAAAGGACCAATTTATTGCACCAAAGCGACCGCAGAACTGGTTCCATTGATGCTAGAAGATGGACTCAAACTGCAACTAGGGTTGAACTACCATCAGCGTCAGCAAGTGCTCAATGTGATCAAGAAACAACTAAAGCCCTTTGAATACCAACAATGGATACCGCTCGGTAATCAGTGTTACCTCCGCTTTCAGCCTGCTGGACACATTCTTGGTTCTGCTTATCTCGAGTTCAAACTCCCAAACCATGAAACCATCGTCTTTTCTGGAGACTTAGGGCCATGCAATACACCGCTTCTACCAGACCCAAAGCCTCCAAAACGCGCTGACTATTTGTTTATTGAATCAACCTACGGTAATAAGCAACACGAGGATATAGAAACACGGACTGCTCGTTTAAGTCATATCATCGACCATGCATTGAACGATGGCGGCGTAATATTGATACCGGCTTTTAGTGTAGGCCGCACCCAAGAGCTGCTGTTTGATATTGAACAGCTAATCCACCAACGTGCTCTCACTTCTTCGTTACCTATTATCCTAGACTCACCGCTTGCAAAAAAAGTCACCAAAACATACCGCCGCTTCAAAAAACTCTGGGGTAAAGAAGCCAAACAAAAACTCGTGAATCGTCGTCACCCTCTCGCGTTTGAGCAGTGCATTACCGTAGAGAATCACCGAGAGCATCAAGCATTAGTCAATCGGCTCGCCTCAACCGATGAGCCTGCGATCGTAGTTGCAGCATCAGGGATGTGTGAAGGAGGAAGAATCGTCAACTACTTAAAAGCACTTCTGCCAGATGAACGAAATGATGTGCTCTTCGCTGGTTATCAAGCTCAGGGAACACTAGGTCGGGCGATTCAATCGGGAGATTCTGTTATTGATATCAACAACGAGCAAACCGAAGTCAATGCGCAGATTCATACCATATCGGGCTACTCTGCTCATGCCGATCAAAACGATCTATTGAAATTCATTACTGGGGTTACCAAACAGCCCAAAGCTGTACATTTGATACATGGAGAGGAAGAGGCAAAACAAGAACTTGGGAAGAGAATTGAGCAGGAGGAGATCGAAGTGATTTATTAGCACAAGGCTAGACTCCGAAAGTAAAGTCTAGCCTCGCTCAAAGAGCTTAATCGCTACCAAACAAGTCGCGAGTGTAAACTTTATCTGCAACGTCAGCGAGCTCTTCAACCATACGGTTTGAAACGATCACATCCGCTGCTTGTTTAAACTCGTTAAGGTCACGAATCACACGCGAATTAAAAAAGTCATCTTCTTTTAATACTGGTTCGTATACAACCACTTCAACGCCTTTCGCCTTAATACGCTTCATAATGCCTTGAATAGAAGAAGCTCGGAAGTTATCGGAGCCAGCTTTCATGATCAGGCGGTATACACCCACCACTTTTGGTTCGCGTTTTAAGATCGACTCAGCAACAAAATCTTTGCGAGTGCGGTTTGCTTCCACGATCGCGCCAATAATGTTATTTGGTACGTCTTGGTAGTTTGCTAATAGCTGCTTGGTGTCTTTCGGTAGACAGTAGCCACCGTAACCAAATGATGGGTTATTATAGTGATCGCCAATACGAGGGTCTAAGCCAACACCTTCAATGATCTGGCGAGCATCTAAACCATGTGCTTCAGCGTACGAATCCAATTCATTAAAGTAGGCAACACGCATCGCTAGGTAAGTATTCGAGAACAGTTTAACCGCTTCCGCTTCAGTCGAGTCAGTAAACAGGACTTGAATGTCTTCTTTAACTGCACCTTCAACCAACAGCCCAGCGAACACCTCTGCTCGCTCACTGCGTTCACCAACAATGATACGAGATGGATGAAGATTGTCGTAGAGCGCTTTGCCTTCTCTCAAAAACTCAGGTGAGAAAATGACATTTTCACAGCCTAACTCTGCTTTAACTCGAGCAGTATAACCAACTGGCACCGTGGACTTAATAACCATCACTGCCTGTGGATTAATCGCCATAACGTCTTTAATTACCGCTTCAACTGAAGATGTGTTGAAGTAGTTCGTTACTGGATCGTAATCCGTAGGTGTTGCAATAACCACGTATTCAGCGTTCTTGTATGCTAGCTCTTTGTCCGTCGTTGCAACAAAGTTAAGCTCTTTATTTGCTAAAAAGAATTCAATTTCAGCATCAACAATTGGTGATTGCTTATTGTTAAGCATTTCAACCTTTTCTTCGATGATGTCCACTGCAACCACTTCGTGATTTTGCGCCAACAGCATAGCGTTAGATAAGCCGACATAACCTGTACCTGCAACTGCAATTTTCATTCTAATTTCCTAACTTTAAAACTGGCGAAAGAATATCAGATTATCCATGTTGTAGATAGGAGATAGGAGACAATATTCAGTCAGTCTTTTGAGCTACCAAAGAGTTAAAATAATGAAAATTGGCATTAAGCATACGCACCTATTTTCTTTAAACTGCTCAGCAAGATAACCCCTCGAGAAAGTACTCCAAACGTCCGTCTAATGTTATGTTGAACTTCAGATGAGTTATATTTTCATCGTAGCAAGCGATTTTGCATAAGCAAAACTATACGTACAGACCCATTTTGATACTCCTGAGTAATATAAATCAGAAGCTCATTCATTTCCGAGTTCAAACCATCAAGCTAACAAAGGCAAAACAATCGTGATTCGAGCATTGCTACAATGTGTTGTCTCTGACATGAAACTGCAATAACGAATAAGTGTTGCTAATCATTACTTGGTTTCATAACTTTCACCATCAAACGATTATTAAATTACTCTCTGTTTTTAGAATAATTCTCACGGTAAGATTTTGCATAACTTAAAGTTTCATTCAAAAACCCAACACGGCTACAAGCATGTTGTGAATATGGGGATATAATTTCAGTACGAAATAAATTATAATCCCCGACTTGTTAGTAATTGACTAGTCGAACACTAAAATATCCTATTCTATGACAGACAGCATCAGTAACACGCTTCAAGAACGAGAAGCCACTGAATTATCTAAGAATAATTCAATTAGCATTGCATCAACATTGGACGAGTTAGCTACAAGCACACAAGATGCATGCCTGTACATTTACTGCCCAGCTGCAGATAAAGAGAAGATCTCTCTCGTGTTAGAAAGACACCCAGAAATCAATGCTCAGATCAATAACTATGCAGTTCGTGACTTTAAGAATAAAACGCTTTGTCACTTTAGAAGTTCACATCTAGATAGTGAGCAACAAGCTTATTTAGTTGCAGCAACCGAGCTAGGGGCTTGGGTAGAACCTTTGGTTAGCTATTTTGATCGCCGTCTTGGATATACGGAGACCGAGCTACTTCATAGCGGATACTTTTTACATCAGAAGGCCTTCTCTATTCTTTCTAACCGTAAGAATAGTTGGCAGAAACGTGCCATCGACCTTCTTTTCGTCTTTATGCTTGCATGGGTTGCTATCCCCGTAGGCTTGATTACAGCACTTCTTATTAAGCTAGAATCACCTGGCCCGATCTTCTTTAAACAACGTCGCACAGGCCAATACAATGAAGAATTTGATGTTATCAAGTTCCGTTCAATGCGAAACGATGCAGAGAAAGATGGAGCGAAATGGGCGACGAAGAATGACGCTCGTGTGACTCGCGTGGGCAAGTTTATCCGTAAGACTCGTATCGATGAGCTACCACAACTTATCAATGTTTGGAAAAACGAGATGTCGATGGTTGGCCCTCGTCCAGAACGTGAAGTGTTTATCGCAGAGTTAGAACAAGAGATCCCTTATTATCGCTTCCGTCATGCGGTAAAACCAGGAGTAACTGGCTTAGCACAAGTTAAATACCCTTACGGCGCTTCTGTTGAAGATGCAGTGTGGAAGCATAAATACGATATTTACTACATCAAACATCAGAATTGGAAGATGGAAGTGAAGATACTACTTCTTACAGTGAAAACTGTGTTATTTGGTATGGGTCGCTAGATATTAGCCGCTACTAGGTTTTAGCAAAAATAAAAAGAGCCATCACTGAGTGATGGCTCTTTTTATTTATCATTTTTATGGCTTATACCAATTACATACTATAGGCACACTATAATTTTCTTTTCGAGCGATGCTTGATTGTGCCTTTGACAGCGTAGACTGAAAAAGTAAACATACTTCTCGGTAAGCTCAACCCAACAACGTCTCTATAGAAGCGCCATTGATAAGAGAGCACACTGAACTTGTTTGATGTCATGCCAGTATCCATGCGGTACTTAGCTAATGTCTTAGGCAAACAGTAAGCTCTTGGAGTATCTTTTAATATTTCCAGCCACAACCCCATATCTTGGCGCTTTCGAATCAAGGGCATATAGCGTTTACCTAACGCCTGAGTATCATAGACCGCCGTTAAACAGCCAATGACGTTGCTGTACATAAGCTTTTTATAGGTTGTGTACTCTGGGGCTGTAACGACATTCAATTCTTCTTTGCTATTAAAACGACTGTAATGCGTATATGTTAGAGAATAATTATTCTCTAACATGAATGCGATTTGTTCGGACAATTTATCTTCTGTCCATAAGTCATCAGAATCCAAAAATGCAATGAAACGACCTTGCGCTTTTTCTATCGCTAAGTTTCGGCTCGCGCCAGCTCCTTGGTTCACGTCATTTTGGAAGACATGAATATTAGGATATTGCTCAGACAAGCTTATGAGTGTCTCCCATGTGCCGTCTGTAGATTTGTCATCAACAACTATAATTTCCCAGTTTGTATAAGTTTGGGATAAAACACTTTTGATGCTCTCTGCAATCGTGCCTTCTGAATTGTATGAAGGCATAATGACAGAAACAAGAGGTTGAGTCTTTGGCATAATACTGGCTACTTAAGGACCTATTCGCCTTGCTTAAGATTGATTAACAAGATTTAGACACCCCAGAAAACTCAATTATTATCTGGGGTGTAGCAATGGGTTATTTAATTCGCTTGAATATTTCAGCCCACATTTGCTCTGTCTGAGCTTTGTACTCAGCAATCTTAGCATTGTAAGTTTCTTCTTCTATAGTCGAGATAGAAGAACTCAATGCTGTTTTTAGCTCTTCTTTCGACCATTCAGGTTTTGCTAAGAACTCTGCACGATTGTATTCAGCAAAAAGGTTCTCATATTTGTGGCTCCAACTAGTTCCCACACAAGGAATGCCTTGAGTTAACGCACTCACACAACCATGGAAACGGGAACAAATAATACCTCGGCTAGAGCCAATCAAGCCTTTCACTTTTAAAGGGTTAGTTTCTTGAATAATTTCAATTGGATGAGATGTTGCCGCTTTAACCTTCTCACACAACTCACCATCGTGTTTACCTTCGTGGTTCAAGAGTACTGGTGTGTAACCTAGGTCTACGATATTTTCAACAGATTCGACTAAGAAATCTAAGTAGCGAGATTTCCAGCTAGTGTTGGTATTGCGCTCATTTACCATATTGTAATTAGGGATAATGAACACAGTATTGTTGTACTTCGAGTAATCTTTCTCGAGCTCACCTTTCACTAGGTTAGTGAAATCAGGTGCAATTTTTAACTTTGATGTATCCTCAAGGTGAGGTCGAATGCCATCAAAACTGCTCTGCTCACGAGCAAAAATCAATGCTGCTTTACTAAACCCATCTTTTACTGCTGCTTGTTTTTCTGGATCAGCAAACGGGCCTAGTGCTTGAGGCATGAAAATGAATGTTTTGTTGTGTTTTGCTAGTCGCTTAACTTCTTTAGCTACCGCTTCTAAGTGCTTAGTCGGCCATTGATCACCATAAGCAAAACCAGATGCATCCAGAACTACATCCACATCCGCTTCTGTCACAATACCCCAATTGGTTTTAAGCCACTTTCTAACTTTTGTCGGTAGGTGGTAAGACAACTCGTTTAAGTCTAAAAAACGCTTTTTCAAAGACAGCTTCTGATAAGCGTTGACCTCAGCACGCGCTTTATATGGCGAGTTACCATTAGGTGCCAAAACAATCTCTGCACTAGGATCAAACTCATTCAATTTTTGAATAACAGCGTGCAACATAAGCTCCGCGCCTTTGTTAACAAATTGAACACCTTTAATTTCAACGATCATTATTTCACTACCTTTATTAAATCTGAGTTGTCTTTTTTGTGAGAGAACGGAATAAAGCCTTCTGGGTCTGCATAACCTACTGACATCAACATAACCGTACGTTCGTGAGACTCCAAGCCTAGCAGTTTTTCAAGTCTCTTCTCACGATCTTCTACATCTGGCCAGTTAATCATACAAGAACTTAGTTCCATGGTTTCCAGTGCCAGAGCGAATTGCATTGCCACCAATGAACCATCAATGTAGATAACGTGGCGATCTCGCTCTGCTGGGTATGCTGAAAGGTCTCCAACGATAGCAATAATCATTGGGAAGTTATGCCCAAAACCAACGGTACCCATAGCGCTATCGGCAACTTTGTTCACCATGTCTTTGTCGGTTACAACATGAAACTTAAATGGCTGGCGGTTACACGCAGAAGGCGCTTGTTTTGCAATTGTCATTGCTCGTTCGATCTTTTCCATTTCAACTGGTTGCTCAAGGTACCAGCGGGTCGAGCGGCGTTGTTTAAACAATTTTTCTAGCTGCTCTGTAGTAATTTCTGAAACCGCACTCGCATTTTTCGCATAGGGAACTGAACGCATCGTTAGCTCATCTAGAGATTGAACTTTCTCTAAGCATGCGAAGTAATCAACTTTTGCTTTATCAATGTCGCTGTCTTTACCCGCAATTTCGAAGAAATGGCTAAGTACGCTCACACACCAATCCAACTCTTCTTTATTAAGCTGTTGGTTGTTGCAAGCAACAACAAAAGCGTCAACGGTTTCTTGAATGTAACGAGTAGCAAATACATCTCTTCTTGGGCGCATAATCAGGCCCTTTTCAAGACGGTGTACATTTCGTCTCAAAAGAACTCGACTGTCTCTAGCTTTGGCATTGTCATCATGGTATTTCAAACTACCTTTTAGAACCGACTGGTGCTCTCTGTAGAACTGTGTGCTGAAGAACGTGTAGTAAAGAGAAGAGGTAAATCTTGTTTTTGACATTGTACGGATCAAGCCTGCTCTTGTGTTTTCAATGAACGTCTTAATACGATTTTTTGTATTTTTACTTAGAAGCTTCAATAACAGGCTTTTCATTTAAATTTCCTAATACAGTATGTTGCAGGCATAAATACAGATTTGGTCATAATTAATGCCATAATTTGTGTCTTTGGATGGAACCAAAGAACGAAATAACTCGCGCTAGCGTATGAGATTAGCGTTGCAATTGCAGCACCTTCTCCACCGAACTTCGGGATAAGGAAGTAGTTCAGTACAACGTTAACAATTGCGGCGATGCCATGAGTGAACAAAGAGAACTTTAGTAACCCTTCAGCAATGAGCCATTTACTAAGCAAAGCGCGCATAAAGATAAAACAGCCCGCCCAAATATGAATAGTCAAGATAGGAGCAGCAGGGGCATAAGGCTCTCCAAAAGCAAGCGGAACAACCCACCCTCCTAACAGAGAAACAGCAATAGCTATTGCTATGGCCATCCAAAGCAACACACCACAAAGTTGTTCAAGCTGGAAGTTATAACTGTCTTTATCACCTCTAGCTTTTAGCAGTTTAGGGAAGAAAGACGTCGTTAAGGCCAACGGAAAAAAGTACCAAACTTCAGACAACCGGGCAGCAACGGAGTAAATGCCTAGCTCTGTTGCCCCTACCATTTGACCTATCATTAGCTGATCTATTTTGAGATAAACAACGGACATAAACCCAGATAAAACTAGCCATTTCGACTGGTCTAATAAAGAAAGTGCGTACGGTTTGTTCCAAGAAAAGTGTTTGAGCGTTACAGCTTCAGAAAAGCGTTTATTGTAGTAAATATAACTAGATACATACAGCACACCGCGTATAACAAGCTCAATAAAAAATACCCAGATAAAGAAACTAAGCTCGGCTTTGAACAATATACCAACCAACTTAGCAACACTGGAAATTGTTAGTGTTGCCACTCGAATGAAAACGAGATATTTGGATGCTACTTCAGCTTGAAAGTAAAATTCAATAACATAAAGGGCAGATGAAATATTTATAACTGCAGCAACTATCAACCATTTGGGGTCAACGAGCTCTATCGAACTCTGCCAAATCAAAATACCAATCACGGCGATCGTTGCTCCAACTACCCCACCGATCACTCGTAATAAAAAGGATGAGCACAACACCTCGTACTGGCTACGTCCATTTACAATTTCACGCGTAACAAGAGCGTTAAGACCCAGAGAGGTGAAAGGAGCTAAAAGAGCTAAAAAAGAAACAATAAAGTTATATTGACCAAACTGTTCAGGCGCTAAATATCTAGCTAGGAAGATATTTATTAAAAAAGTGATAGCTAAAGTTATTATTTTCTCACTAAATAACCAAGCTGTGTTTCTCAGTGCTTTTTTCGTTGAGTTCATTTCTTTAAACTACTTAATAAACTTGGTCATGATAAAAAATAACCTTTATATATATCGCGCAACGCTAATAGCTTGCTATAACGTATCTTTTTAAAAGATTTCAGAAAAAACGCAAAGTTGAGAACTAAACTCAAGCTACCAAATATTTCTCGAAAAGCGATACCTCTAGCCATCATCTCATTGCTGTTTTTTATTTCCTTACCTGATGACTCTAGCGGGTGTCGTGTAATCACTTCAGGGATAAAGCCTAGCTTACACCCAGACTTAATTAATCGGCTCAAGAATACAGGTTCATCACAAAGCGGGTATTTCGCTCCTGCACCAAGATTTTCAGGAAAAGTAATATGGGAATTTTCTAGCAAAACAGAAGCTCTAACCGCGATCTCAATCGTCCCAACTTTTAAAATAGAAATATTGTTATGCTTAAATTCTTTATCGGCATAGTTTTTTATCAATCTATTACCAGCTAAATCTGACACTGAGAAGGTCAAAACGTCATAATCGCTTTTCGCAAAAGACTGAATAAGCTTCTCGTAGGAGAGTTTCTCTAGCTCAACATCATCGTCAAGGAAGAAAACATAACTTGCATCACTTGGGATATGCTTTATTGCCAAATTTCTACTTTTTGTTACACCTGTTTCATCTGAAAATACGGAAACAACATCGCTACGGTGTGAGATTTTCTTGAGAAACTCATCCTGTATGGACTTTGAAGTACACTGGGAAACAACAACGTAAGAAACCTCTTCCCTCTGCTGCAAAAAAATATCCGGCACATTGAGCAACCGTTCACCATAAGCAGCAACTAAAAACGTAACCTTCTCCATTTTTACTTTCTCAAGTTTCGTTGCTTCAAGAAAAGTGAAAGTGCAGACTTATAGTTATCACAAGAAATCAATCGAATCATTGTAAGTAAAGGGAGAGTTTCTCCTGTAACTTTGTATCGCATAATTTCCATTGATTTTTTGTGAGCAGCATTCATTTTGTTTTGGTGTTTATCGTAAAACAACTCAAAGCCTCTAGTTTTGCGATTATTGGAACTTGAGATCCTCTCTCCCTCATGCTCTGTATTGAGGTAGTAGTTGTATTTATCTACTTTGTAGCCTTGACCAAATCGATCTACGAGCCGTACCCAAGTATCGTAATCTTGAAATGCCGGCATTGCTTCATCAAAGCCGCCTATTTCCTTGAGCTTAGTAACACTGGTTAGCATCTGATTTCCGACTAAGTTTTGATACATTAGGCTATTCAAGTCAAACACGCCCTGCTCAAATCCAAATTTTCGATGAATTTCTCTATCAGTCGTTACTTCAACGATATTTGCACAAACCAAAGAATACTTGTCATCATACACACTAACTAAGTCTGCTACGCGTGTCGGAGCAAAGTAATCATCATCATCCATGCCAGTAATCAACTCACCACTTGCTGCATGCAATGCGACATTTCTAGAGTAGCAAGCGCCTCTCCCTTCTTCGTTTCTGAAGTATGTTAACGGATAAACGGCCTGCATCTGTTCGATGACTTCTTGCGTATTGTCTGTTGATGCGTCGTCTACAACGATAACTTCAATATTTTTGTAAGTTTGATTATAAGCCGATTCAATTGCTCGTTTGAGCAATTGACTCCGATTATGAGTAACAATATAAATAGTCACTAATTTCATATTTAACTCTATTATTTTTTACTAGCTAGTATGCTCAGCTCTTTCGAACTCTGCTAACTTATAAATACATAGTATTAGAAAAACGACCCAAGCAAAGTGAGTACTAAGATATTCAGAGCGATAAGTAGAGGCAATTAAAAGGTGAAACGTTAACAGGCCACCAAGGAAGTATTTTACAGAGGTAAAACCATATTTAAAACAAGGATAGAATAACGACATAAAGAAAGTAAATATCATAAGAACGCCGATTGCTCCACTTTCCCAAAACATGTCTAAAATATAGTTATTGGTAATTCTAAATAGATAATCTTCACTTTTCATTCCAAACTCATCAAGCACAGACATTGTGCCAAGCCCATGTCCAAAGATAAGCTGAGTGTAGTTTGACTCGGTGATTAATTGAACAAAAGATATCATAAACTGGCTACGAGAAGACCCACCCGAAGCTTCCGTTGACATCTTATAATAGATAAATTCTATTAGAATAGTGCCGACATATATCAGAAATAGCACGAGTACCATTACAAGAACAAGTATGAAAAAGTGGCTTACTCTTGTTTTACCAGTTAGGACCGTTTTCAAGAAAGTAAATACGAATACAAAACCTAACAACAAAACAAAGTTAACATATGCCCCACCAGAGAAAGAGAGTATTACAATACCAAATGACAACAGCAGTAAGACTAATCTTGAGAAGCTTTGTCTTACCAAAAAGGCGATAAGAATCAATGACTCCATTAGAATAGGTGAAAGATAGTTTGGCTCTTCGGCGATCGAAGTTACTCGAGAAGGGAAAACAGCTCTCAAAGCAGCAGGGACACCATGCATCCAATCTCGTGTTTCAATAAAAAATGGAATACCTAGAAATTTACCTATTACTTGCCAATAACCAAGAGCAATGAAAATCAGTGCACTTAGCAAGCCTAGTTTCATAAATTTCTTTAAAGAAGATTCTGTTGCATTCGATACCCAAAGTAGAAAAATAAAAACATTTAGCATAAGAGCAAAAAATGTAAACATCCTACCTATAATTACGGACTTCAAATACTCTGCAACCAAGTAATCCCGACTAATTAAGATGCTAAATAGTGAGATAATAAAAACAGAAGAGAATGAAAGGCAAACAAATACAGGGTATTTTTCAAAACTAACCTTGCGTGAAGTAATCAAGTAGTATGAAAATGCCAACAATGAGGAAAGGAATAAAATAACTAAGAAAATTTTATTCCATTGTGTCACTGACAAAGGTGCAAAGAGAGCAAAGAGGCACATATGTGCCTCTAATAGCTTTTTCGGTGCTAGATCGATGCTATGCATTTTTTCTTTTTACTGCAATTCTAATTAATGCAATGAATATAGAAAGAATACCACCAATCAATGTACCTAAGACGCAAATTATTGCTCTGCTAGGACTATCCTTTTCTTCTGGTACCACCGGAGGATCAATCATTTCAAATATATATTGTTCCTGAGCCTCAGCAAGCATTAATTTTTTAATCTGCTCTTCAATGAGCTGATAAAAAACATTCTGCATTTCAGAAAGGTTTGTCAACTTCAGCTGCTTTTCCAAATATTCAATATTCTTCTTCGCTTGGTTAACATCTTTATTCTTCATCCATTCATTTAGATCAGAAATTAACCACGTGAGCCATTGCTCTGCAAGCTCTGGAGATTGGTTTGTTAATGAAATAATTGTAGAACCACTGACTTTATTTGAGTCTATAGCTAACAACTCGTTAAAAAACTTAATTGCTTCAAGCTGAGTCGGCTTAGGCTGCTTTCCTTCACTAACAGAACGCGTCCAAACCCCTGTTGACTCGTCATATATTTCTGGATCGATAACGATTCGTTTTGCAGATGCGTCCCAGCGCTCAATCGCCATTAAAGGAATTAAGATATCGCGTCGCTCAATAAAAGAACCTAAAAAAGCTCTCGAACGCAATGCTTCTAATGCAATAGCTTGCTTTGAACTTTCCTGCCCACCAAAACCTGCTAATGCAGCTAAACCACCTAACTGCCCCATTGCAGAACTTGTAGAGTTATCAGCAACAGGAAACAACACGGCTTCGGATTTATAGATGTTTGGTTTTGAAATAGCAAACAACACCGAAGCAACTGCAAAAGTAAATGTGATTGAAATAATCAACCACTTTTGTTTCCAGAGCAACCGAACCAGTTCACTAATATCTACTTCGAATTGATTTTTTTCCATTATACCAAAGGGGGATTACTCCCCCCGTCTCTCAATTTTATTCGTTGATCTAATTATTCATTACTTAAGTGCGTTAATCGCTACACCTGTTTGATATAGGATCTGCGTTGCCGCGGTCCATGTGCTTAGAGCATCACGGTAATCGGTATCAATTGGCACAACAATGGTGTCACCCGCTTTCAGCTCTTCATGATTATTACCAAACCAATAGCCTGAAGTTGGCTTGTATACAGAGCCGTCAGCACGTACAACAAAGATACGATCTTCATCAGCCTGTTTCTTAGCGCCACCTGCTTTATTTAGGTAATCATCCACGTCCAACTTATTATCTAATAGATAAGTAATTGGAACCTGTACTTCGCCCATAATCGAAACGGTATTACGGAAGGTAGGGATAAACAAGAAATCGCCATCCTCTAACATAAAATCAGCAGACTGATCATCTCGTAAGATACGGTTCAACTGAACAACCATGCGGCCCAGTGCTTTGCTTCGGCTCGCTTCTTCTACAAACTTCAGGGTTTTATCTGGATCGGAAATAACCGAACCTAGGTTACTGTCCGCGCGGAAGGTCTTCTTAGCCGTTTCTGCTCTCATATCGGCAGCATATTGGTTAAGTAGTTTCTGCTCCTGTAGACGCAGAGCTTCACGAGTGAATATCGCACCTTGAGGGTGAGCAAACTCAGTCAAACCACCAGCTCGTTCTAGTAATTCTCCAAGAGTTTCCCCTAATCGCACGGTATAAGTTCCAGGGAAACGAACTTCGCCCTGAAGTGTTACTGTGCTTTGGAGTTTCACGTTTGGCTTTTCTAGAATGTTCAGTCGGTCACGACCAGCAATGATAGCATCGTCAGCAGTATTACCTTGAATCGCATTACGTAGATCAATGCGTTCTACATTAATAGAAGAGCGCTCATCAATACTATTAATCACTACGCGCGCAAGTTCTGCATTAATTGTGAAGGCGTTATAAGTGAGGCCACCTGCAGCTTCAAGTAACTTAGAAACCGTCATTCTAGGCGTAATAGGATAACGTCCTGGATGACGTACTTCGCCGAAAACTTCTGCAATCTGCGGGGCAAGACCTAAACGCGACTGCTGCTGAAGCTGTAATAGGACAGGTGCAAGCAAGGTTCGACGCGTGTTCTGCTTAAGCGCCTCGAAATCCTCTTGTGTGATTTCTTTACCACGGAAAACAATTTTAGGTAGCTCCTGCTGCCCTTCATTAAATAATGGTCCATTAACGCCAGCTTGATTGTTAACTACCTGACTGCCCGGTAGTTGTCCATTTTGTGTAGGAGATACCACGACTGGAGAATTTAGGACCTCTTGCTCTTTTTTGAGATCTTCTTCAGCTTTCGCCTGTGCTTGCTCAAGAGTTTTAACCTTAGTTTCTGACTCTGGATCCGCCAGTGTATCTAAGTCTTCATTATTAAAACGGTTGAATACCAACACTCGATCTCGAGACTGCAGCGTTAAGTTATCAGTACTGCTTGGCGAAAGGATCGCATTGGCTAGGTTAACCTGATAAACCGAGATGTCACGTTGAGGGTTAATTTCACGAACAACTACCGCATAGTTAACATCCGCAGTAGGGTTAAATGAGGTATCAACCGACTGGAACAAGTCCGCGACGCGTAAGCCCGCTTTCCACTCAAAATAACCAGGATGACGAACATCACCTTCAATTTGCACGTAGCGAGTCAGATCTTCACTCTTTTTAAGTACATTGACGGCATCGCCATCTTTAACCTTAATTTTTTGGTCAGAAGAGTGATTAAAATCAAGCGTTAACGCATCACGCGCGCCTTTTGCGGCATAACGTTTTACTTCGACCTGCTCTCGATATGCGTTCGCACTAAAGCCACCAGCCATTTGGATCGCTTGCTTATACGTTTCACCTGGCTTAATTTCATAAATAGCCGGGCGATTTACCTCACCATCAATAGAGATCGTATCACCAACAGCACCAATGAACACCACATCACCAGGAAGTAGACGAACATCATTATGTGAGTCCCCCTTCAGCAGCAAATCATACATATCGAGTTGACTGATCACCTTACCATTACGCTTCAACTGCACATTACGCAATGCGCCGCCTTCACCGAAGCCTCCGCTATAGTAAATGGCTTGAGAAATCGTAGTAAGCGCACTCACGGTATAAGCCCCTGGCTTATATGCATCACCCATCACGAAAACTTGCATTGTACGCATCTCTCCCAAAGAGATATCACTGCGCACACCAATCATCTGCTCATTGACGCGCTGATTCAGCGAATCACGAACTTCTGAGAAAGTCATACCCGCAACTTGTACTGGCCCTAAAGTTGGGAAATTAATCGTACCAGCACGGTTAACGCGTAGACGATGAATCGTGTTTTCTTTACCAAAAAGCTGAATAACAATTTCATCGCCTGCACCAACAGTATATTGAGCAGGAACAGGCACATCACTAATTGGCGCGAATGTCGTCGGAGAACCCGCAAACAAGTCAAGTCCGAAACGTTTCAGCTCTTCATCATCCTTCGCAAATGGATCCAAGTTTAGGTTATCCACTTGGTTAAGCTCTGGTCGAGGCTCAATCACTTGAGGGTTTTGATAAGTGCTTGCCTGTCCAGAGGCATTAGGGAGAGTAATACCATACTTTTTAGCTAATACTTGCTGTTGATCCGCAGGTAAGCTTTGAAACATTTGTATCTGTTCTGGAGTTGGAGTTTGCGCATGAGTCAACGGCGCAAACAGACTTGCCAGCACACAAGCGGCAATCGAGAAGTATCCTTTGAGCATGATAAATCGCTATTTAAGTCAAAAGTTAAGAATTCCAGCAAGAAGTACTGGAGCTTTTCATTAAAAACGGTGCTGGAAACCGAGCGTGATGGCATTCAAGCGAACCTGATCTTCCGAACTGCTATCAACAAACTCGAAAACCACCGCATTGTGTTTATCCAATGCATAGTGCATACCTAAGCCAAAGCTAAAGCCCTGCTCTTTATCCGAACCAACACTCTGCTGATCGATTTGCACACTAGAGTAGCCAGCAAGGCCATACAGTGCTATACGTTCAGCGACTGGCATGTTCAGTTTCACAAAGCCGCTCGCTAAACTGTCAACCGCGAGACCGCTATCGCGTTGCACAGAGGTACCATAACGCGCCTCAAGCGCAATATAGTCATTGAAAAAGTAGCCAGCTTGCGCTTGAAGAAGAAATGGGCTCCCTTCTGTTACTGAAGAAGCATAACTAAATTCAGCGTTAGAGTAACTTACTAGCGCACCAGCATAAAAGTCCGCAGAGGCTGAAAATGAGCATACACCGAGACCGACTGCACTCAGCAGGCCTAACCATGGTCGTTTATTAATCACGTAAGTGTTCCTTGGGGTACCTAACAACTACTGTATGCAAATAAAGCGTAAATACAGCGGTTATCTATTAAATATCTTTGTGCGCTTCCAAGCTACCGCCCTGCGGCGTTAAGCGTTAACCACTGTTTCGCAGTAAAATAAAACACACTTATAGACTGAATGTTATGAATCATTGGCGCTTATCATCTCATGCAGCACTCTATTAAAAATCCAGCAGATGTAAGCAAAAAAGCTGGCAAATTATGCACGCATTGGTCAAAAACGGCAAGTTGGTGACTGTCAAAGAACAAACAGAAAAGGGCCGCTTTTCAACTATTCTCAACGCTGAACACAGTCTCTAAGCGGCCTCTAGTAGTCACCCTAAATTCCAACGGCGTAATCTCTACGTTATGGATTTTTTATACTCATTTCTGTTTAAACAGAATAAGTTCTAACATTTCGCTCGAATCACTGTTCAATGTCACTCGATCTCGACCAATATGAGTCACGGTAAAGCCCGACAAAATACCTCCTTGACGAAGCACTTCTCTCGAAACCTCCCCAGAAGTCATATCTCGCATCTGAACTACCGCAAACATAGATTGATTCTGCTCAAATACAGCGGAAAGCCTAATTGCAAGTGACATCAATTGTTGCTCACCTTCCTGCAATTTAGGTTCGGATGGTTTAACTTCCTCGACAACCTTCTCTTCTTCCGCTGCTTTTTTAATTTTCAGAGGATTAATTGCTGCAAAGTGGGAAAGCAAAGCCTGCTGTTCAGTGTTGATCTTCGACATATCAGCTTCAACGCGAGTGCTTAGAGACTTAATCACTTGAGTCTCATCATCGTGAATATCCACGCTAGGAGAGAGTGTCATATCCAAAATCATGGCGATCACCGTAAGCGCCCCCCCCAAGTACAAAGCTTGAGGCTTAATTAATTGCTTCATTGAGCGCCCCCTTCAAGTACCGGAATCGAAAGCTTATAGTTGCTCTTTATTGACCATTGCCAATCTGCGCCTCGTGATTTTTTAGTTCGCCAACTCACTGATGAAATACCAATTTTTTCCGTATTTTGAGTAAGGTAACGATGAAAGGTCGCAATATCATCAACCGAGCCCGACAACACCACTTCAAGATTAAACCAACTCACAACACCTTCTCTTAGAGGATCCAGCCATCTTATTGACTCAACTTCCAAGTTCAGTGCTTTAGCCTCAGCTTCAAGCTGCTGCTGCAAGGCTAAACGAAATGCAGATTCATCCTCAGAGCGGAAAAAATGTCTTTCAGTTTGATTAATCGCCGCTTCCAATTCCTTACTACGGAGCTCAAATGCTTCTCTATTCTCAATAATATTCTGAGTTTTTACAATTTGACTGCTAATAACACCTAACTCTGCTTTGTCCGCATTACGCGCATCTATTAACGGCATCCAAACAAATTTGGCTAACACCAATAACAGAAGCCAAGGTAGATATTTTTTATACTGCTCAGATATCATTTAGCCACCTTTGGAGTTAGCTTGACTTCCACATTAACCATCTCTTGATTACGAATTTTTCTCACTGGCCCACTAAACTTGGCAGACTCTACATTCGGATTGCTGATTAAACTTTGCAGTACATCACTTGATGAATCCGTCCTAACTCTGATGCTTACCACATCATCGGTGACCGTAATACGCTCGATTTGGCTTCCCATTTCATAAAGCGGCACAATGGCTGGCCATAAACGCCATTTAGATTGAGTAGCACTCTCAATGTTAACAAGCTCGGTGAGATACTTATCGAGATCTCGAACCTCATTTCTTACCTGAAGCGCACTACCGACCTCCGTTCGAAGTAGGGTTAAATCATCAGATGCTGAACCCACCTGAAAGCTCGCAAACGCTGAGCTTAACAACAGGTAGAGGCTAAACAAAACTGAGAATGGAACCACTGCCTTGCTCAACCTATCGATAATAGACTCATTCGAGCTTGCTGCTTTATGCCACAAGCCCGTGCATTTTGGCCAAGGCAGACGAAACCAATTATTATGCAGTAACTCAAAAAAATCTGATTTCGCCAGTACCGTCGCATCGGTTATCGCCACACCATGAGATGCACAAAAGTATTCTGGGTTGGCAAATAAACCTGACGAAACCTTAGAGCACACCCCTTTGCTATTCTTTGCTAGGTAGACTTGAGCTGTTCCATTGTCATATTGGACAAAAGCCCCATCGTCCAACGAATTACCAACGATCAAGCTTTCAGGGATCAAAACGCCTGCGAGAGTTTTAAGACTTGGTTCTAACCAATAGATATTGACATTAATGGCGTTATTTACCGCCTGGTTAATGATGTATACCGCATCATCATCTTGGCCTTGGGTTTCAAAGTCGATAGCCTGTTTTAGCGCTTTACGATCCATTAATGGCAGTGACAACACCTGCTCGCGATACAACTCACGACTCAGTATATAGAAAGGGCTTTTAACCTTAGCTTCGTCACAATGTGCTTTAACCGTCTCGCGGCTGATATACTTCACAAACACACCAAGTAGCTTATCTAATTGAACCTGTTTAACTTTCACTACCCTTCAACTCCATAGCTCCAAATAGGTTGGGACATCGTTGTTGGCGACACGTTAATAAACATCTTCTTCAACGCTCGCGCCTCCCCCTTTTGTACTTGTATCTGAATCATAAAACGCCCACTAGGATAGAACAGCATATAATCATTTTTCCGTAAACCTGTCAGTTGAGTGAACTGCTCAGGCGTCAACTCACCCTTATTCCTTGCTTCAATAACCGCCTCCGCTTGACGGGAGGGTAACCATAGACGCAGAGAATCATCTGGTGCTGATAATGGCAAGTAAGCACTGTAGGGAATGCGAGTAAACATCTCAGCTTTATCAGAGGGAATCCCCAGCTTCTCTAAAGCCGCTAACATCTCATCTCGGCTTTGAAAAAACTGACCTACTAGGCCAGCTTGAGTTGAGCCTTGGCGAAACCCCTGCTGCTCAACAAGCGCACTTCTCGCCATTCTGGCTTTATGGTTGTCACCCAGTAGCTTCCCAAATGCTCGATCAATAGTGTTTTTGTCTCCACCATTAAAAACCGAAATAAGCCCAGAGTTGTCCTGAATGGAGATTTGTCCGCTGTCTCCATATTCAAATGGGCGGCCATAGAAATTCCATCGTTGGGCGAGCAAGTTATCTTGTTGCGGCTCTTTGACCCAACGTTGGGTAGCCAACGCGAAGAGAAGCTCAGACTCCATTGTCCTTACCTCCACCTCAGCCATGACTTTATCTTGGATTGCCTGAGCTATAGAGACTTTATCTTTGGCGGAGTAACTCATTTGAAGCGCAAGTACACTGATCACCGCGCTCATCAACAGAACTTGAAGCAAGGCAACACCAGACTGATTTGAACAATAAGGCTTCACTACGCTTCATCCCATGTATCAGTTGAGAAGTTCAGCATATAACTATTATCTTCTGGCAATAGAAAACGCAGTACCTCATCCCCTATAGTAAATGCGATTGCAACAGGCATTGTCCGAACTTTTTGCGCGCTATAATCATCATTCCATGTCGGTTTGCCTTCAAACTCATCCAAATAATGATTTTTCTCTTCCAAACTTTGCCATCCTAGATAGCGGAAACCAGCAACGGTTAGATTTTCAAACAGTACTTTCTCATATTTAAAAGCAGGTTTTGATGATGTACGAGCAAAAGAGGAATCCGTTATTGGTGCCTCTTTATAAAGAATCTGATAGGTTCCATCACCGACGGCCTGAACAGACAGTTGAATCATGGCTGGCTTAGAGCCAAAAATCGGCGTATCGGATACTGCTTCAAACTGGTCGCGGTCACCCTCAAAAAAATACGAGGCTTTGCTATCACCCTTAACCAAATAAGGGAGTGCGCCATTTAATACATCCAGCATCATCAACTGGCTCTTCTTTTGCACAACGAGCGTATAGAATTGGTTTTTGTCCTTGAACCATCGGTCATGGAAAAAGCCATAACTTGAGCTTGCGATCAACAACACCGCCATCATGATGACACTAGCAACCAACATCTCAACCAGAGTAAAGCCCTTTTGCTTCATGACCAACTCAACTCCTTGTATACAATTGGGGCTCTGTTATCGATCTTTAACGTCACCGACCACAAAACGAATCGCTCTCTTTGCTCGCCATACTCATCTTCCAACCCGCTAGCAAAATACCCGCCTTTTCTCTCCAATTCAGAAGCTTCCCATTGGAAATAAACGCCTTGGAATGTCCCCTCTCCTTGCTTGGCTTCCTCATAACGAATCTGATAGCGAATTTGATCGAGCACAAAAGGCACCACACTTGCCGACTCAATCGCTTGTTTCGCTTTGTATTCCGCTTTCAGTGTGCCTTGGTATAGCATCGACATAGAGGTAACAACTGCAAAAAGGATCATGCTCGCGACCAATGCTTCAATAAGTGTAAAGCCTGTTTGCTTATTCATATTCCAACTCGTTAGGTTGTTCGAAGTGACGACACTGGAAGTCTCTGTAGAGAAAAGAAGCCCAAAAGAGATGTTTGAGCTCCAACTGGTTAGTGATTGCCGTGTTAAATTTTGACGTGTTCAAGACCCTGCGAAAAACGCGCTTTTAGATCGTCCCACTGGCTGCTGCTTTCGACAATTCTTGGCGTCACCATAATCACCAACTCTGTCTTGGTTTTATTATCGGTTTTGGTACCAAACAAGCCGCCGACCACAGGCAAAGAACCTAAAAACGGCACGGCAGAGCCATTGTTGGTCACATTCTCACTGATCAAGCCACCTAAAATAACGGTCTGGCCGGACTCTGCTACCACTTCGGTTGTAATACTGCGATCAAAAATAGAAGGGTTACCTTCAACCGATGTACCGCCATCAACTTGGTTACTGTTTTCCTGAGAAATGATCATCGACACAATGCCCTGAGCATTAATTGTTGGCGTCACCGCAACTTTCACACCGGTTTTACGGTATTCAACAGAACGCGTCACACCATTGTTGCTGTCTGTCGTGGTCTGACCGACAACTGGGATGTCGGTACCCACATTGATTTTTGCTTCAACACCGTCCCTTACGAGCAAGCTTGGCTTAGACATAATATTCACGTTGTTGTTACTTTCAAATGCTTGCAGGTTGATAAAATCATCACCACTCATCCACTTGATAAAGCCGCCACCAACCTTATCTAAACCAAAGGCATCTTTGGTGCTCGCCGAGAAGTTACCATTAGAGAATGCCCATTCAACACCAAACTTAAACTCATCGGTCATGGTCACTTCAGCAATCGTCATCTCTAAAATAACTTGTTTAGGCATCACATCAAGTTGTGCAATCAAAGGCAATAGTGCTTGATACTCCGTTGAACTGGCTCTAAATATTAACGTATTCGCTCTTTCATCCACCACCAGGCTCAAGCTGTCGCTTGAAACTGAATTACTCTTTTGGCTGTTTACTTCGACTTTAGCAGAGTCTTTATCGGCACTTTTTTGCACTGAAAGTGAACGACCACCGATCAGCTTACTTAAGCTGTCACCAATATCCGTCGCTCTAGCGTATTTAGGTTGATAGATGAAGTAACGGAAGTCCGCACCTTGGCTCGGTCGATCCATTTGAGCGGCCCAATAACGAACCCTTTTAACAAAAGAGTCTTCAGAGGCAAACACGGCAAGCGCCCCCAATTGAGGGATCTGAACCATAGATAAGCGCTTATCATTGACGCCAGCATCGGCAATAATGCCCTCATTCTGCAGTAGCTCTGTTACCGTGGCGATAAAGTCTTCTGTTGTGATGTACCTTAGCTTTACCAGACCAATATGTTTACTTGTATTAGCTGGGGCATCGAGAATCTTAAGCAGCTCAATAGCACGAACGACCTCAGAACGTTTGCCATTTAGAATGAGTACCCCTTGGCGAAGGTCTGGAGAAACTCGCACAGAAGTTAACTCACGGATAACCCCCAGCGTGGAATTACTAAAAGTGAACTTCAACGGCACTACTTGAACGACGTCGATCGCACCATCAGGAACAGAATCAGGTGTTGAACCGTAGCCAAGTACAGCACTGGATTTGCCGTCTTTTTTCAGGTTCATAATAACAAACAGCCCGTCTCGAGCCTGAATGCTGATACCACGCTCCACCAATAACTCTTGGGTTAGATCAAACAAGCGTTTTGGGCTAATGTCATTTTGAACATTCAGTGTAACTGGGGTGGTCATCCCCTGTAAGTTGTCACCGAGAATGTAGTCCACTTGCAAAATTTGCCCAAACACGTAGTGCAAAAAGTCATTCAATGGCATTGCATCTGCGGCTAACTTTAGGTTAGCTTCATCACTAAACTGAGCAGAAAGCGCTTGCCCTGTAGTAAAGCTTTCATTAGCCACTTTTAGCGTCGGTACCGCTTTATATACTGCTCCTGGTTTCGCCTTTTGAGGAGTGAGATCAGGATCCGCTGGTGCTTGAGTCACTTCGCTACTTGTCGATGGGCTATTTGTAGTATCAGACTCGAGATATGAACCTTTGACAGAGTATTGACGTTCAGATGTCTCTGTCAGCACACATCCGGACAACAAAGAGCTGCATAATAGTGCAGTGGTTGTTAGCTTGAACTGTTTATTCATTTTAATTCCATGAAACGAGTTTGCCTAAGCCGAGTTACTCAGTTGCTTCGACCAGACGGAATAAGTTGATTTCCTTGCGAGCGCCTCTAAACACAATGATAAGAGATTCAGGATCTGGATATCCATTGCGGTTAAATGCCACCATTTGCTCCTCGGGGAAACCAATAAATTTAAACGAATGGCTTTGAGTGCTGATTGGCTCTTTCGTCAGATCCAACAACACAAGTTCGTTATTGTACACTCGCAGCGCGACATCCCCTCCGCGGGTAAATGCAACGCTGCTGGTTTTGCGCAAAATGCTTTTTAACTGATTAAGCTCGGCTCTTGCTTCTGCTTTTTCAACTTGGTTGATGGTCGCAGGGCCAACCAGTGTTGCCGCTAACGCCATCAAAGTCAGCACAATCAACAACTCAATCAGTGAGAATCCACGCGGCTTCATCTATATCGCCACATCATTAAGAGAGGTAATGCTCAATAGCATTACCACTACCACGCCGCCAACGACCCCCCCCATAACGAGTATCATTAACGGCTCTAGGATTGATGTTAACTTAGATGTCCAAGATTCAAAATCAGTACGGCTACGGTGTGCGACTTCATCAAATACTCTCGCTAACTCGCCACTTTCTTCACCCACTTCAATGAGAGAAAGGGATAAGTCTGAGTACAATTCAGTATTCGACAAAGCAAGGGTTAAGCTCTCCCCGCCACCTACTTTGCTTCGGGCTGCACTGAGCGCATTGCGCAGTTCAGGCCAGGTAATACCATCACAGGCTAACTTTAGCGCCTGATCTAATTTCACGCCGCTGGTCAACAGCATTGCCATTGAGCTGCTTACCTGAATTCGGTTAACTAGCAGAACAGAGTTTCTTAACCCTGGTGTTTTACTAAATGCTCTCGTTGTTATTGCTTTTAGTTGCCCTGTACTAGCAAGATGCAAAGCGCTTAAAATAACACCGCCAATCGCCATAAACAGATAGAGCTGGTAGTTTTGCATCCACTGACTCAGGTTTAAAAGCACCTCAGTATAAATAGGCAGTTCTGTGGCTTGCTCAAATAAGCCACTCATTCTAGGAACAATAAAGTTAAACACAAACAAAATACAGGCAACACAAACGAACAAAATCACTGCCGGATAAGTAAGCGATTGAATAATCTTGGCTTTTAATTCACAGCGAAATTTCAGTTCTTTAGCCAACTGGCCAAAAACAAGCGGTAAGTTACCACTTTCTTCCGCCATTTTGACTAGGCTAATGTAAACATGGTCAAATCCCTTAATCGTCGCCATCGAAGCCGATAATGAGTCACCTTTTCGTACCGAAGCGGCCAATTGAGCCATTACTTGGCCTAGATTATTCGTACTGCCTTTTGCAAGAATATCTAATCCTTTGTCAATACGAACACCACTTTCAAGCAAAAGCGCCAACTCGGACGTCATGATTTCCAGCTCTTTTAGCGTCAGCGGTTTGATCGGCCCATTGGCTTTAGCGTTAGAATTAGCAAGTGCTTGTTCCAACTTGACCACGGTAAGTTGCTGCTGCTTGAGTTGGTTTTTGGCCTCTTCTAATGAAGACGCCTCGATCATACCGTTTTGCCTTGCTCCATGGCGATCGTATGCTTGAAAGTTAAAGCGCATTAGTTTGCCACCCTCATGACTTCTTCAATGGTGGTCAACCCTTGCGAAACCTTCAACAATCCATCGTCTACCAAACCACGTCCTCCAATACTTCTATGGTATTCGATGGCTTTTTGTAAAAAGTGCTGATCCTTTTTTAACGCACGGATTTCATCATCAATAGACATATACTCGATAATGGCCATACGTCCTTTGTAGCCAGTATTACCACAATGCTCACATCCTTTTGCTTGTTTAAGGTTGAGCATATGGCCACTCTTTTCAGCCAGCAACTGAAGCGATGGGTGCTTTTTAACGATTTCGATAGGGTCAACAGGCTCTGCACAGTGGTCACATAACTTTCTTACCAATCGCTGCGCCACAATAGAAACCAATGCCGCATTCAGCAAATACTCTTCAGCACCAAGATCAAGCAAACGGGTGAATGCTGAAGGTGCATCATTGGTGTGAACGGTACTAAATACTAGGTGTCCGGTAAGTGCCGATTGCATCGCAATCCTCGCGGTTTCAGCATCGCGAATCTCACCAAGCATAATCACATCAGGGTCCTGACGGACGATAGATCGCAAGCCTTCTGCAAAGCCGAAGCCGATATCAGACTGAACTTGTACTTGGTTGATCCCCTCTAGACGATACTCAACCGGATCTTCTAGAGTAATGATTTTACGCGACTCATCATTGAGTAAACTAAGAAAGGTATAAAGGCTGGTTGTTTTACCTGAGCCTGTTGGGCCAGTAAGCAATACCACCCCTGCCGTCTTACGAATATCATTTAAAATCGCAGAACGAATATCATCAGATAAACCTAAACTCGCGATATCATAGCGGATGGATTGCTGACGCAAAAAGCGCAAAACCATACTTTCACCGTCTGCCAAAGGAAGCGCTGACACACGGATATCCAGCTTTTCATTCGCGATTTTTATCTCGATTTTTCCGTCTTGGGGACGGCGCTTTTCCGCGATATCCATGCCAGATAGAATCTTCAGACGTGAAATAATAGGCACACTCAAACGTGCAGGCACCTTATCCACCTCATGCAATACACCATCAACGCGCATACGCACTCGATAAGTATTTTCACTCGGCTCTAGGTGCATATCTGACGCGCCCAACTTAAGCCCTTTGGTGATCAAGCCATTCAATAAATTGACCACTGGTGCTTCGGAAGCAAGTTCTCTTAACTTATCTTCTTCTAGTGAGCTCAGATTATGATAGTCATCAGTCTGCAGCTCTTCTGTCGTCCCTTGCTGTATAAGTTCATCAAACTGTGATTCGTTGACAACAACAAACTGCACCGTTTCGGTTGCAACCACACTTGACAACAATTCAAGAGCCTCTGGATGAAGAGGATTTTGAGCAAAGACGACAAGCCCTGTCTCTTCCGACTCTAAAGCCAACCATCCAAATTGGCGCAGAGCCTCAAAGCTTGCGCCCTGTTTATACACAAGAGGTTCTGGTAACTCGGTTTGCGATAACAGCGGTAGGTTTAAATAGCGGGAATAAAACTCCGTGAGGCTTTCTTCTGCCAAAGCGCCCATATTCACTAAAATATGTTCGAGTTGCCCACCGTTTCGTGACTGAAAGTGCCTTGCTTTTGCTAAATCTTCAACCGATATGTCAAAGTGAGTCGCAAAAATCGCTTCTATTTGGCTCATTGATAAACCACGTCAGCCGCTTCACCTTCACCACCTTCAACCCCGTCAGCGCCCAAGCTGCGTAGGTTATAAAGTGCACCATTGTCACCTGGCGCCTTATAGATATAAGCGCGGTTCCATGGATCAAGAGGGATCGCTTTCGGTAGGTAAGGGCCATCCCAACCTGTCTTGTCATCTTGTCTTAGCTGATCTAATTCAGAAGGGTAAGTACCAACATCTAAGCGATATACATCCAAAGCCGTGGCGATCATCTGCATTTGTGCTTCTGCCGTTTTCGCTTTTGACGCGCCCACTTTAGAAAACATCGTCGGTGCAACCAACGACATGAGTAACCCCATAATGACAATTACGATGAGTAGCTCCATCAAAGTGAAACCACGTTTGCGAGAACGTAAAGAATTAACAACCACGATTTTTGCTCCCTAATAGGCTAATTGGAAGCCGATACTATCATAGCCATTTTTAAATCCCTACCCATTCTGGATATAGAAACAATTGCTCAAAACAAGGTCACAAAAGTGTTAACAAGTAGAGTTAATGATCTCCCTGAAAGATATTATCAAAACCATCAATATCTAAACGGAAATCATAAAACCAACAAAATAAGTAATAAAAAAGTCATGTTTGATTAATAATTAAGCAAATTAATGACAGTTCTATAAATTAAGCAAAAAATACGGACATCCGGCTGACATAAGTGTGATTTGGTGCTCTTTTTTTTGACAATAAGCCCCCTTCAGCAGTTGATGTTGACATTCAATTCCTTTATATTTCTGCGTGTAGCCAAACCTTTGGAGGGGGTGGCTACGAATATTGATTAGTTTTTGTCCAAGTCGGTGTCACGGGGCATCATTTATTTCCAACCCGGGTGGCTATGCTGCCTCGTCGGTTATGGCAAAAACTATTTTAGTTGGCAGTTATGGAAAACAATAACGTTCGGTTAGAGTTTCATGACACCAATTTCATGAAATTGGAGAAATTTTCAAAATGAAAAAGCTATTTAACGCATCTCTTGTTGCGCTAGCAGTGGCTGGTACTTTCGGTGCGCAAGCAGCGACTATTTCGTCTACACCACTACAAATGTCTGAGCAAGGTGTTGCTGCAGGTCTTGAAGCTGTAGATCAAGAACTAACATTCGATATCGTAGTAGATAAAGAGCACCCAGCTTCTTCAACTATTACTCTTACTTTTGACGGTAGCGTTGACCTAGTTGACCTAGCTGCTGCTGTTGGCGGTGCGGTTACTAACGACCCTGCTGCTGGTACTGGTGTAAGTGGCGATATCGCATTTGACTACGGTACAGGTTCATTCACATTTGACAACGTTGTGATCGACACTACTACTGCTGGTGCGCACACAATCAAGTTTGACGTTAACCTAGGTAACCCAATCCTAGCTAACTCTGCTTTCCGTGTTACTCTAGACGGCGCAGCAGCTGTTGATGTTGGTAAAGTTACTATCAAAGGCGCGAGCGTACTATCTTACCAAGCGAACAAAGCTGACGGTGCTTTGATCGAAACTGGTACTGGTAAAATCTCTGAAACTAAAGACCAGTTCTCTTACTCAGTTTCAACTGAATATGATGCTCTAATTGATCGTACAGACCGTACTCAATTCATCGCAGCTGACGATACTCTAGGCCGTGACGATCTAATGACGTTTACTCTAACTGACGACGCTACACTAGCTGCAGCAGTAACAGTTACATCTGTAGATGTTAAGATCGCAGGTGACTTTACTGACCTTGTAGATGCTGACTTCACTCTAACAGGTGGTACACCACCTACAGCAGTGCTAAACGCAGACGAAGATGAACTAACAGTTAGCGTACTAGCTGCTGATATCGTTTCAGATGGCACAGTTAACAGCTACACTGTAGATTTCTCTAGCACAGTTGCTGCTACTGAACTACCTGTTACTACGTTTATCGGTGATGTATTCATCAACGGTACAGCTGTTTACAATACTGCTCCTTACACTGAAGCAACTAACGTTGACCACGGTGAGTGGGCTCTAGACGCATCTGTAGTAAACGTTCCTTACCTACCTGTAGGTTTCGAGACGCTATCTGCAAACGTTGAATACTCTAACCACAGCAACACTGACGCTGAAGTTAGCATCACAGCATTCGACAACAACGGTGAAGAGTACACAGGCGTTCTACCAATCGCTAAAGCTCACACTGTAACTAAGTACTCTGAAGCTCAAATCATCGCTGCTCTAGGCGTTGAAGGCTCTAAGAAACTGAACATCACGTTCATCTCAAACGCAGATGCTGACAAAGTAAGCGTAGTTCCTTACTACCGTCAAGGCGATTCTCGCGTTCAAACTATCAACGACCAATACAAAGGTAAGTAATTAGTTACTTATAGTATTATTCGTTAAAAAAGCAGGCTTCGGCCTGCTTTTTTTTATTTAGGGTGTTTTCAAGCAACTGTTTACAACATATGCATATTTACCCTAAAATGCTGGTTGAGGTTATCCTCACATCGATGTTATTAAACCTTGCAAGGAATAAATATGAAGAATATCGCATTAGCAATGTTAGTGGCACTAGGTGCTTCTACTTCTGCTTTCGCTGAAACAGGCACAGAAGCAGGCAGCGCTGGCGCAGCATCTGCATCTGCAACTGGTACAACAGCAGTAGCAGTAGGTGCAGCAGCAGCAGTAACAGTAGTTGCTGTAGCAGCATCTGACTCAGACAGCTCTTCTACGTCTACGTCTACTTCTACTTCTACTTCTGTAACTAAATAATTTTAGTTACGTAAATAGATGCTATCGCCCTGATATTTTCAGGGCGATTTTATTTGTAAGAGGGAATAATGAATAACTTTCTACCACAGATGTGGATTCGCCTGCTCGTTGCCCTGCCAATATTAAGCTTAACTGTCGGTTGTACTCAAAAGTTCAATGATGTTTCTGCAACGGTTCAAGAAGCTTTCAACAATTATGTTGATGTCGAATTAACGCCGGATGAAATTAAAGCCGTACCCTATGCAAGCGCCTATTTAAAAATAGGAAATCAAAAGCAAGTATTTGTCGTTTTGGCATTTGCCGAGCACAACCCTCTCACGGATAAAACACAACTTAAGTGGATCAGTGCAGATAAAGCGATGATCGTCACCGAAAATGGTCATATTGTAAAAACAGTAGGCCTGCAAACCAGCAATTTAGCAGGTATTTACGGCCATGTTCCTGCTTACTCAAACGTTTCAACTACCTTCTCTCTCTCTTATGATTGGTCTGAAAATAACCGCTATGGTTTCCCTGCCAGTGTTTTACGCACATACGAAGGCAAAGATACGGTAAATACCCCTATTTCGAGCATTCAGACTGACGTTTATAAAGAAACCGTATCATTTACTAGCTTATCAAAGCGTGTTGATAACCTGTATTGGGTCAACAGTTCTGGGCAAGTAATTAAGACTCTACAGCACCTAGGACCAAATATGGTTCCTGTAGAACTGACTATTTTGAAAGGATACAGCAAATGATGAGTAAGCGACTGTTACCTTTATTACATCTAGCGCTAGTGACTAGTGCCATGATTTCTCCTGCAATTGCGAGTACAGGTTCAGACAGCCAGCATTCTTTAAATGTTGAGCTTGTTGGTACAGGTACTGCCCTGCAGTTTGCACAGCCAACTCGTCTGGAGAGTGTTCTCAAACACGCTAAAGAACAACAAGTTATACTGCAGTATCCTTTAGCGGTGACTTTGTTTGATAACTCAAAAAAGGCTCGACAAGAAAGTGTTTCGCTCAAAAACTCAGTATTGAATCAAATGATTCAGCATAACTTGGCGGCACATCCATTTTATAAGTTCATCCAACAGAGCCAATTTGCCCCAAGAGTTTTATCCGCAGTCGATATCGACCAAGTGCGTCTCGATAAGTTTGCCAACCCTCTTTTAAACGGCGAGCTCGCTTTAAGCGCTCCTACTCGCCAAGAAGCCGTATTCTATGTCGGCAATATAGACAAGGTCTATACGATTAAAAATCAAGCAGGCGTATCTCTTGAGACACAAATTGAACGCTTACAAATTGACTCGATTGGTCATTTTGAACACGCTCCTATATTGATATACCCAGACGGTAACGTAATTCAGCCTCATCATGGGAGCTGGCTGACAAAGCAGTACTACTTACCGCCATTAACCTTGGTATATATCCCTTTTGATGAGTTTGAGAACTCACCAATGGATCAAGATATTGTCAACTTGCTGTCACAGCGTAAACCAACTCTACCGAAAAATTAGCAATGAACCTGATTAGAACCAGTTTATCCCTTTCTTTATTAGGCCCTGCGTTGGTTTGGGCTCAAGATATGCCATTTGAAGCGCCAGAGTTAAAGCCATCTCAGATGGACTTCGGTGGTGTTGGCTTGATGCAAATGCCGACCGGACGTATGGCACCAGAGGGTGAATTCAACTTTGCCGTTACTGGCAGCGATGAATACCTTTTTTATAATGTAACGCTACAAGTCATGCCATGGCTAGAGACAACGATTCGTTACACTATGGTGAATGATCTTTTCTATAGTAGCGATCCGGGGTTCTCTGGTAATACCAAATACACCGACAAAGGCATTGATTTTAAAGTTCGCTTATTAGAAGAATCTGAGTATTTACCAGAACTCTCTGTTGGTGTGCGTGACTTTGCAGGCACTGGTCTTTTTGACGGCGAATTTGTAGCCGCAACAAAGCGCTATTCTAACCCTAATCTTGGTACTTTTGATTTCACTTTAGGCATGGGCTGGGGCTACTTAGGTACGCGTGACAACATCAGTAACCCAACATGTAAGCTATCAGATAGTTTTTGCCAAAGACCAACCGATAGCGTTTCCACTGGTGGGACAACAAACGTAGACCGTTTTTTCAAAGGGCCAGCAGCACTATTTGGTGGTGTTGAATACCAGACCCTACACGCGCCTCTTCGATTTAAACTAGAGTACGATAGTAACGATTACAGCGAAGATTTCCCTGTTGTACGTGGTGGCGTAGACATGACGCCTCATACCCCATGGAACTTTGGTGTTCTTTATCGTTTAGGGCACATGGCCGATCTACGCTTGAGCTATGAGCGCGGTGATACACTCGTTGCCGGGGTTAGTCTTTACACTAACTTCAACGAAATGCCATCTTTCTGGCGTGATACACCAACACCAGAAGTTGAAGACGAGCAACCAGATCAACTGTCTGATGTAGATTGGGAACGTGTTACTGAGGAACTAGATAAGATTGCTGGCTACCAAAATACCCAGCTCTACGTTGAAGACAATACCGTCTCGGTTGTCGGCGAACAGAAAAAGTATCGAGATCGCAACGAAGCTCATGAAAAAGCGGCGGCAGTCCTTTACAACGAAATGCCAGACGACATTGATACCTTTACCATCAATGAACGCAGTCGTGGATTGCTCGGCGATCAAACGGTTATCTCAAAAGAGAAATACCGTGACTTTGCAGAAGTGAACTACATCAACCCGAATATCGAAGATGCAATATCCACCTCGAGCGATAAACCGCAAGGTAAACCTGCTTACGACAGTTTTGAGCGCTTTGATTGGGGTTTCTCACCAAAACTGGCTCAGACCTTAGGCAACCCAGAAGATTTCTATCTGTTCAGTATTGGTTTAAGTGGCAGCGCCTCTTACTGGCTGACGGATAACCTAGAAATTGGCGGTTCGCTATACTGGGATTGGTACAACAACTACGACAAATTTAACTACGTGACGCCACCAGACGCCACATCGATTCCTCGTGTGCGTACCATGTTCCGCGCGTATCAAAATGAACATACCGTCACCATGTCAAACCTACAGTTAACTTGGTTCCAAGAGTATTCAGATACGATGGACCAGCAGTTCTACGCGGGTTACTTGGAAAGTATGTTTGCTGGTGTAGGTTCTGAATTCCTATATCGTCCGAAAGGTGCGAATTGGGCTATTGGTGCTGACGTAAACTTAGTTTCTCAACGTGATCCTCAAAGCTACTTCGGCGTTTACGATGAGAAATGGCAATATGTGCCAGAGTATGGTCGTCCATTCCAAGTTATTGACAAAGGCTTTACTGGTTTTGTATCCGGTTATTACTACCCACAATGGACGTTCTTGTCTGACTTAATGATTCAGGTTGATTTTGGTCAGTTCCTTGCGGGTGATGTTGGTACTCAGTTGAACGTATCGAAGCAGTTTAAGAGTGGCGTAATTGCTGGTGCATTCGCATCACTGACTGACTTGTCTGCAGATGAATTTGGCGAAGGCAGCTTTACCAAAGGCTTCTATATCTCGATTCCATTTGACATCATGACAGTCAAGCCAAGCAACAACCGTGCAAACTTTAGCTGGCAGCCATTAACTCGCGATGGCGGACAGAAACTTGGCCGCAAGTATGCTCTGATTGAATTGACCGATGAGCGTAATCCTTGGTTCCAACGACCAAATACTTCGGACGAAAAATAATCAAAAGGGAGCACATGCTCCCTTTTTTGTTTATCAGGGTAACTCTGGCGTCTAAAGGCCTAACTCTGCTAAACTTCTGGAGAAAATTTTAACCTATGGTGGAAGTTCTATGATCATCGTAACTGGTGGTGCTGGCATGATCGGCAGCAACATTGTGAAAGCGCTAAACGAAGCGGGTCTCAACGATATTTTGGTTGTCGACAACCTTAAAAATGGTAAGAAGTTTAAAAACTTAGTTGACCTAGACATCACTGATTACATGGACCGCGATGATTTCCTTACCCAAATCATGGCTGGTGATGACTTCGGCCCTATCGAAGCTATTTTCCATGAAGGTGCTTGCTCTGCGACCACTGAGTGGGACGGCAAGTACATGATGCTAAACAACTATGAGTACTCAAAAGAGCTTCTACATTACTGTTTAGATCGTGAGATTCCATTCCTATACGCTTCATCAGCTGCAACGTACGGCGAAACAGAGACGTTTGTAGAAGAGCGTGAGTACGAAGGTGCATTAAACGTATACGGTTACTCGAAGCAACAGTTCGATAACTATGTACGCCGCCTATGGCAAGATGCCCAAGAGCACGGTGAAACACTGTCTCAAATCACTGGTTTCCGTTACTTTAACGTATACGGTCCACGTGAAGATCACAAAGGCAGCATGGCGTCGGTTGCGTTCCATCTAAACAACCAAATCAAAGCGGGTGAAAACCCTAAGTTGTTTGCTGGTAGCGAGTCGTTCAGACGCGATTTCGTATACGTAGGTGACGTATCTAAAGTGAACCTTTGGTTCCTAGAAAACGGCGTATCAGGTATTTTCAACTGTGGTACTGGCCGTGCAGAGTCTTTTGAAGAAGTAGCGAAGGCTGTGATCACTCACCATGGCAAGGGCGAAATTCAAACTATTCCTTTCCCTGAACACCTACAAGGTGCCTACCAGGAATTTACCCAAGCCGATCTGACCAAGCTTCGTGCTGCTGGCTGCGATGTCGAATTTAAGACTGTTGCAGAAGGCGTTGCTGAATATCTAGCAATCCAAAACCAGTAACCTGTCTCGTTAGCCTCTGGCCCTTTGCTAGAGGCTAACTTTCTATAGGCGTATCGCAACGACTTAACACCGAAGAATTGAGCTCATTAATGACTATTCAACGAGACGATTACGACCCTAAAGCATACAATCCCGAATTCGCACGCCACTTCTTGGCGCCTAAATACTGGGGCTCTTGGTTAGGTGTCATTCTATTTCTGCCTCTTTCCCTTCTTCCTTTTGGCCTGCAAAAATGGCTAGCTAAAACACTGGCAGCAAAATTAGCAAAATCACATAAAGGCCCGGCTCATCGCGCAAGGGTGAACTTTGAGCTTTGCTTTCCAGAAAAAAGCTTCGAAGAAAGAGAACAGATGATCGAAAAGACACTGTTCACGGCAGCCATCTTCTTTATCCGCTTTGGCTTACTGAGCCTTCGCTCCTCTAAGTGGTTGCAAAACAACTGTGAAATTCGCGGCTTAGATATTTTAAAAAATCATATCGATAACGGTGAAAATGTCATTCTCATGGTGCCTCACTCTTGGGCGATTGATGTACCTGCGATTTTACTGGCTTCGATGGGCATGCCAGTATCTGCAATGGCGAAGAAACAGAAAAATGAAGTCACAGACTGGTTGATGCACAAACAACGTGTTCAGTACGGTGGTCGAGTTTATGAACGATCTGGTGGTATCAAGCCATTCTTAAAATCAATTCGTGATGGATACATTGGTTACTATCTACCAGACCAAGATCATGGTCCTGAACACAGTGTGTTTGTCGACTTCTTTGCAACTCGTAAAGCGACCCTGCCAGGGCTAGGGAAGATCGCCAAGTTATCTCGCTCCAAAGTTCTACCTTTATTCGCCTCAATAAACGGTGAAACAGGTCAGTTTGATATTGAAATCTTACCTGCATTTGAGCTGGATAAAGGCGAAGAGCAAGACGCGAGAACATGTAACCAAGCGATTGAATACTTTGTAAAAGATAAGCCAGAACAGTACATGTGGGTGTTACAGCTACTGCATTCGCAAGAAAATGGCGATAACTACTACAACTTATTCAAGACCCGATACAACGACGATTGGAAAATACAGTGAAAATTTTTGTCGTAAGTTTAACGCGCTCTATTGACCGTAGAGAGCGTATGTCTAAGAAGCTTGCCGCTGAGGGCGTTGAGTTTGAATTCTTTGATGCGATAGACGGCTCACAAGAGAACTTTCCGCATTCAGACAAAGCAGTACCGAAAATTACTCAAGCAAGAAAAGGCTACCATCTAAAAACCAGTGAAGTGGCTTGCTTTGCTAGTCATTATGAACTTTGGAAACGCTGTGTTGAGCTCAATGAGCCAATCATGATTCTTGAAGACAATGTCGACCCTGTAAGTAATCTAAGCCAAGTGCTCATTGATGCTTTTGCCCAAGTACCACACTATGGATACATCAAGCTGTCGGCAACTCAGAAGCGAGCTTTCCAGCCGATTGTACCACTCAGCGATGGATACCAACTTGGTGGCTACGCAGCAGGCACTTGTGGAACAACGGCCTATATGATTTCTCCTGCTGCTGCTCAAAAATTTATTCAGCACGCAAGCACCTTTGTAGAACCTGTAGATGACTATATGGAAAAACCATGGCGTCATCACGTTCAAACCTACAGTATTGCTCCAGATTTGTTCACCCGAGCTCAAATAGCATCAACCATTGGTGCGAAGCGCAAAGACAAATCAAAGATGACCGTACTGAACAAGATTTACGCAGAACTCTTCAGAAGCTACGAATCCATTCTTAAGTTTATGTACTGGAAGAATAAAGCATGAAAATACTCATTATCGGACCATCTTGGGTTGGTGATATGGTGATGTCACAGTCACTGTACAAAGTCATTAAACAGCAACACCCAAACAGCACTATCGATGTCATTGCGCCAGGTTGGTGTAAACCGATTCTTGAGCGAATGCCAGAGATTAACCAAGCGATTGATATGCCGATCGGTCATGGTGAATTCAACTTGTTAGGCCGCCGTGAAATCGGTAAGTCGCTGCGAGAGAAACAATACGATCATGCTTATATTTTGCCGAAATCTGCGAAGTCTGCCTTAATTCCGTGGTTTGCTAATATCCCGCTAAGAACTGGCTGGAAAGGCGAGATGCGCTTTGGGCTGTTGAACGACTTACGCCCAAATATGAAGTCTTTTCAGTATATGGTTGAGCGCTATGTCGCCCTTGCCTACCCTCAAGCTGATATGAAGGACTCTTCCTCATTGGGCGGATTGGAAACACTGCCTCGTCCAAGCTTGTTTATTGACAAGAAAGAGCAAGGTGCAACGATCGCTAAGTTTAATCTGAATCAAGAATCTCCTGTGGTTGGTTTATGCCCTGGCGCGGAGTTTGGACCAGCTAAGAAATGGCCTGAAGCACATTACGCAGAAGTGGCGACTCAGATGGCGAAGCAAGGCAAACAAGTATGGTTGTTCGGTTCGCAAAAAGACCTAGACACTTGCAACAATATAAAGAACCTAGTCCCTCAAGAATTGCATGAGCGCATTTACGTACTCGCAGGGCAAACTAGCCTTATCGAAGCCGTAGACTTACTAGCTGCATGTCGCACCGTGGTTGCAAATGACTCAGGCTTAATGCACGTTGCTGCCGCTGTTGGTTGTAACCTTGTTGCGGTTTATGGCTCAACATCACCCAAGTACACCCCACCACTGGCAGAGAAGGTTGAAATTGTTCATACCGATATCGAGTGCCGCCCTTGCTTTAAGCGCGAGTGCCAATTTAAACATCTCAAGTGCTTAACAGAGTTATCACCAAAGCAAGTGCTTGATAGTATTGCCAGACTGGATGCCATTGAGGTAAGTGTATGCTAGTGCGTGCACTGTATACTTTATTACTTACACTTGCTGCACCACTGCTATTGTTTGGCTTATATAAAAGTAAGCCAAACAAACCTAAGTTTGGTCAACGCTGGAAAGAGCATTTTGGTAGAACACCCGCGCTAAATTGCAGCAAACGGCCAATTTGGATTCATGCAGTTTCTGTAGGAGAGTCTATTGCGGCCACGCCTTTAATTAAGGCGTTAAAGCAGCAGTACCCTGACCAACCAATCTTGGTGACAACGACCACCAGCACAGGGGCTGAGCAAATAGCCAAGCTCGGTGATTTGGTTGAACATCGATACATGCCTATCGATTTTGCTTTTGCGGTGCGTGGTTTTCTTAAAGTCATCAACCCAAGCAAGATGCTTATCATTGAAACTGAGCTCTGGCCAAATACACTCAATGTAGTGAATAAGGCTAATGTTCCGATTTATGTCGTTAATGCTCGCCTTTCAGAAAAATCCTGTAATAACTACGCCAAAGTTCAGTCTCTATTTAATGTGATTGAGCCTTGCCTAACAAAGGTGCTGTGCCAGTCGGCATCTGATGCGGCTCGCTTCGAATGTTTAGGGGTTGCAAAAGAGAAGTTAACGGTAACTGGCTCAATTAAGTTCGATATACAAATCTCAGATGAAGTTAGAGAAAAAGGAAAGAAGCTAAGAGCAAAACTTGGCGCCCATCGCCCTGTTTGGATTGCTGCGAGCACTCATCAAGGTGAGGATGAGCAGGTTTTAGCGGCACATGAGCAAGTATTAGCATCACATCCGAATGCTATTTTAATCTTAGTTCCCCGTCACCCTGAGCGCTTTGACGCGATGTTTGAACTTAGCCAGCAATTAGGCTTTGACACCGTACGTCGAACAGCACAACTCGACATAGCAGATTCAACTCAGGTTTACCTTGCCGATTCGATGGGAGAGATGCTGCTACTTTTAAGTGCGGCAGATATCTGCTTTATGGGTGGCAGCCTGATTGGAGATAAAGTGGGTGGACACAATGTATTAGAACCAGCAGCCCTTTCCATTCCTGTACTATCTGGCCCAAGTTTCTACAACTTTAAAGAAATCATCAACGATATGAAGCAGAACAGCCTGATAGAAATCATCGAGAATGATGAAGAACTTGCTAAAGCAATTATCGCACTCATTGATAACCAAGTCACTCGAGAGCACCTCACTGCAAAACTTGCCGCTTTTATGTCAGCGAACTCAGGCTCTTTACAGCGCACAACCATTGCAATTATGTCGGCCTAAAACGCTCTATTTTTTCGAATAAATCATAATAAAGCCGAGTTGATACTCGGCTTTACTTTAAGCTTTAGTTTTAAACCAACGCTTTATTTTCTTTCTGTAGTGCTTTTTCGACTTCTTTAAGTATATAGAAATAAAGGTCGGCCAGTATTTATACCCATATATACGATTTAGCCCTAAGATTCGTGTCTTGTACTGTTCAAACTCACGGTCTTCGGCAATCGGGTCTTTCGCTTGCTGCAGACTCCAAGAGCCCTCATGCATACTACGATATACCGACATATAACCGGGTATGTAAAGCGCACCTTTATCGACACTATTGATAATTTGTATTACCGAATGCTCACAGTTGTAGTGAAAAAAGTCAGGGTTCGTAGCCGTCAACTCTAAAAATGGCTTAGTACGAATGAATAGAGAAGCCATTGGCATATAGCCTCCCCCTTTCTTGATGATCGTCTTAAACGAGACAATCTCGTTTTCTTCACCAAGATAGCCATACTTTTTGTCGACTAGCTCTTCACCAATCAATGAATAGACAGGATGAAAACAAGCATTTATTTCTGGTCTTTTAACCATCTCGTCATATTGCTTCTGAAGCTTATTTTCATCAAACCAATAGTCATCACCCTCACAAAAAGCGATGAAGTCGCCTCGCGCTTGAGGCAGCACTACAGGGCCGATAGTGATCCCTTTTGAGTACTGATTTTCTTCTGGATAGAGTTTTACAAAGTGACACTTTAGGTGATTTTCCTCTATCACTCGGTCAATGATATCTCTACTTGAATCTGGCGACAGATCATCAAAAACAATCACTTCAAACTCAAAATCTGTCTTTTGGTTTACAATACTTAGTAACGCTTTTTCTATAAACTTTTCATGGTTATAGCAAAGACAGAATACCGATACTTTTATTGTCACAGGAAATACCTAGCAAAAATCGAACAACTAGCGCAACACTATCGCTATTGATAAAGGAAAAAATAAAGAGCTCACCTTGTGAGCTCTCAATCAGTTTAGATAATCATATCCTTAACTAAGTCTTCCATTTTAAGGCCTAATTCCAGGAACTTTCTCTTTATTAACACACTGTTTTGAACTGCTGAAATAAGCACTTTCTTATTGTCTTGCATCAGCACTTCTGGAGAAAAAATGTCATAGCCATCCATTTGGGTGCCTATTTTACTTGGTGTGTTATCAACAAGATAAGCGACATTGTAAAGGCTATTGAAGCGTTCATTCGATAATAAGGCTTCTGTTTGTTTACCCGCCCCCCAAATGACCACTTCTTTTTTGTTATTTTCATCTAATACATAACAATCATAGCCATAGTCAGCTAGCATGCGATTCACTTGCTGATAGTCTATGTCTGAGCGTTTAACCCGAGAAATAAGCAGGTCATCAAGCACTACCAAAGGTGCGTTCAACTTAACGAGTTCACCATGCATTATGGTGATCAAAGCCAAGTCATGGTTGGAAACCAATTCCTTTTTGAAGTCATAGCTGATTTGGAAATTACACTGATTCAGACCATATTCACGGATCTTTTCAATAAAGGCTTGGATTTCACTTAACGTCGCATTTTGATCCAAGAAGATGTACTTAACCGTTATATTCTCGGCACCAAACTCAGCATACTTTTGGAGGTTTTTCAGAACACGTTCAAATTGCTTGTGATCTCTGACTTCCATGAATTTTTCTTTTGTACCGGCATCAATACTGGTTACTAGCGAGATGGTATTGTTTTGCAGGCCATCTTCGATGCTTCGTGACATTTTGGTTGCATTAGAAATAACACGTTGCTGAATCGTTGGGAACTTATCACTCACTTGCTTAAGCATCGAGTCAAAGTTTGCTCCTAACGTCGGCTCACCGCCACCCCATACAATTGCTTTACAGTCAGTAAGATTACCGGTGTCTTGAAGCTCAGTGAGCAGGTTAGGCACATCATACTTGCTCTTTTCGCCACCGTAGTACGTGTCGCTACAATACACACACTTCATATTGCACACGGAGTGGTACTCAAAAGAGATGTACTCGCACTTCATCTGCCCCCAGTCTTTAAACTCAAGGAAGTCACAACCGGTACATCTGTCTGACTCACCCTTATTTATTTCAATAAAGAGTTTTTTCTTCTCGTCAAAGATATTAGCAACGTTATAGTCTGAGAATGCATACTCAGAAGGCGTCAAAAGAGCAACATCCCCTTTCATCTCTCCATCACGGAAAAATCGCTTACAACACGTTCTTACCTGATCTGGGGCGAAGAACAAACTGTTGTGCAAGTCGTAGCAACTCCAGCTCTTTGGCTGTATGTCAGCCAGATATTGATTCACCTTTTCCGCCGAACGCGGTTCTTTCGGATCAAAAGCATTTACGAAGTAATTAAAGATTTTGATGTACTTCGTCTCAAACTCATCTTTAAGTAACGAAAAGTCTACCTTGGTGTCGCGAGATAACTGTTCCAATTGCTGATGTAGGCAGGCGTACAAATCGGCGCTGTTTTCTGATAGGCAGATTTGACGAATTCGAGTCGCAACCACTCCGATGATTCCCAACAAATATGAGCGCTGATAGTTCGCACTTGTTAGCCCCGCATCAGTCATGAACTTGTGCATCTCCGCATACGCTCTGAACATACCAACAATATGTTTAGTGGAGATGGTATTCACAATAGACCCTGTCCGGTTGTCTTTTATATAAATAACGTCGTTCAAGATAGAATAGCGCTGTGCTTTCGCGTAAACCTTAAGCATAAAGTCAACGTCTTCATGGTAACCTTGGAAAAAACGGATACCATTCTCATCAAGAAACTGCTTACGCATTAAGGTAAATATTACTGAGCCATCCATCTTTAGAGATAAGTAGTCTTCGAGCAATGTTTCTTTCGGTTGCTTCAGAGAAGCCAGATCGGTTCGAGAGCCAGACTCATTTGACTCATTTGACTCATTTGACTCATCAGACAAAAACTTAAAATCATAAGCCACATAGTCGAGTGCACTCTGATTAAGTAGGTTTGACTCATCCAGCTTGACGTGCTGGTACAACTTACTGATAGCAAGTGGCGCCAGTAAGTCGTCGCTATCAAGAAAGAGAATCCACTCATAACTTGCGTTTTCAATACCAACATTGCGTGCAACCCCTGGCCCACTGTTTGTATCGGTTTTAAAGCCCTTTACGTTTTGATATTTATCCGCTAATTCCTGGATCACTCTCGCAGTACTATCTGTAGAACAGTCGTCCACAATCAAGATTTCTACATCGTTATCTTTATTGATTTGCTTTACAACGGAATCGACACATACACCCAAGTTATGTTGTTGATTGTAAGCAGCTATTACTACTGACAGTCTCATATCAAACCTATTTAACCCTAGACTCGCTGCCATGCCATACCGCCAGGCATGCGAGTTCATTAATTTTACTCTTTACTACAACTCATGAAGCTATTCTTAATACACCATGTATCAGTCTGTAGCTCTAAAACTATACTTCCTTTGACAAAGTATATTGTTCTCTTGCTAGGTATTTATCGTAGCTATTTTTTTTGTCTTCTTCTTGTGAGAACAATATCGCCACTCGCGTTTTTTGATTTGGCAGAACTTCAGAGCCAAGGCTCAATAATGGGTAGAACGCTTTCACCTTCAAGGAATCAACAAATTCACTGACTTCATAATGCATCAGCTCATTTGCAGCCATGGTATGTCTGACAATAGGAGCGCATTGATTTACCGTTGTAGAGTAAGTGTCGCCTGTAAAATAAGATGCAAACTTGCCTGCATAATCAAACCCGGTACTGTATTCAATCAACTTAGAGTAGAGATCGCCAGGGCATCGTCTTGTAATCTCGATTAAGTACGGTTGACCATCCGCAAGAATAAACTGCAAATGAACCAGCCCATCGCGAAGCTGTAGATGCTGTGCAATCGCTTCGATGCTCTTTTTCAGAACAGCGCGAGCGTCTTCATTGAATTCATCATCCACATAACTGGTGTCAACGGCATATGGATTGGAAGATGAACCTTCAATAACCACGAAGCTTTCTACTACCTTACGTTGCTCAATAAAAGCACTGTAACTATACAGTTGCCCCTCGACAAAAGTCTCAAATAGCGAGCGCCCGGTATGGCTAACCGAACGAGCAACTTCGTCAGCATTAGCAACCAAATCGATGTCCATACCGTCAATAACCGATACGCCTCGACCACTAAACGCATCCACTGGTTTGCAGATATAGCGGCCAGATAATGGGAAGTCTTCACGCTTTTTGCGTTGCGGAGACAACAAGTCCAGCTCCGCACACATTTTTCTAAAATGCTCTTTGTCTCCCAGGTACTGATAAGCTTCTGGTGCATCAAAAAAGTCGTATGTATCCACAACTTCTTGGCACACTTCTATCGATAAATCAGTACATCCTGGCAGGATATAATCAAACTCGTAATCCGCGACAATGTGCTTTACAGACTCAATTTGGCTGTAATCTTGATTGATCCATTTCGGCCCAGCTCTCATCGCCAAGGCGTCGCCAGCACGGTTGCCCATAACGTATACGCTGTGACCCTGTTTAATCAGATAGTTATAAATGGGTACAGACGCAAAGGCTGTATCCAAAAGCAATACTTTACTCAAACTGTTGTCCCACTTAATTACAGGTAAATCGGTTTTTCTTCTAGTATCGACTGCTGTATTGCATCCAGCACTCGCATATTGTTATAGCCACTTCGTCCGCTAACAAGTGGACTTGCTAGACCTTGAATAACTTCAACAAAGTGGTCTAGTTGGCAACGTAAAGGATCTTGAGCTTCAACAGGTACGTTTTCATGCGTAAAAGGCTTCCACCAAGAGGCATGTTCAACCTCTCGATAGTAAGTAAGATCCATACTAGGGAAGTCCAGTGAACCATTGGTACCAGCGAAGTGATAACATGCTTCTTTCGGATAATGAGGATACGCCGGGTTTTCACCGCTTGTCATCTCCCAACTTTTAGTGCTGGCTGCGCAATCAGACAGAATAAAAGTACCGATACAACCTTTATCAAACTCAAAGTTGATCGCTACCGTATCTTCCACTTCAAACTCACGAGTGGTATTCGAAGCAAAAGCGAAGACTTTGATGACTTCACCACAGAGCTCTCGCATAATTCCTATCTCGTGGATCAAGTTAATTAGGATCGGACCACCACCTTTTTTAGTGCGCCATTCACCTTCAACAAAGTAGTGGCCTGGCTTAAAGAACTGAGCGCTGCCCTGTACTGACACCAGTTTACCAAACTTGTCGCTACCAATAATTTCTTTGGCAATAGGCATAAACGAGCTGTAAGTTCGATGATGACCAACGAGCACTGGCACGCCTTTGTCTTCAGCGTATTTAATTAAACTAGCCGCACGCTCTAAGGTATCAGTAAGAGGCTTTTCTACTAATATCGGTAAGCTGTGGTCGATACACTTTAAGGCATGTTCATAATGAAATTCATTTGGCGAGCTAATAATTACCGCATCAAAGGTATGATGCTCAAACGCTAGCTCCAGGGTTCCATAAACCGGAATACCCGCTTCGGTAACGTAGTTATTGTGCATCTCTGGGTGTAAGGCAACGATAGCCTCGACTGAACATTTGGGATGTTCTTGGATCAATTGAATGTGCTTTCGGCCAATTAATCCTGGGCCAATTACTAAAAACTTCATTACTTTACTCTTGGTCATCTTTCTACATTACTGTGAGTTTCTTTGCGATACAGAAGCGGACAACTCTGCCAACATTTCTAGTGTACTTTCCCAGTCAATACACGCATCTGTCACTGATTGACCATAGGCTAGATCCTTACCTTCAGCCAAATCTTGTCGACCTTCGACTAGATTTGATTCAATCATTACGCCCATAATACCATCGCCACCATTCTCTAGCTGTCGACAAATATCTTGTCCTACCACTCTCTGGCGTTGGTACTGTTTTGAACTATTGCCATGGCTGCAATCGATCATTAGCTTTGGTGTTAGACCGCCTTGCTTTAGCTCTTCTAAGCTAGAAGCAACATGATGCTCTTGGTAGTTCGGCTCTAAACCGCCGCGTAAGATAATATGCCCGTGTGGGTTTCCTAATGTATGCGCCACAGAAGCCTGACCATGCTGATCGATGGTCAACTGAAAGTGCCTTGCCTGAGCGGCCTTTACACCATCCATTGCGACATTGACGTTACCATTGGTCGCATTTTTAAAACCAATCGGGAACGGGAGGTTTGAAGCAAGCTCACGGTGGATCTGCGACTCTGTGGTTCTTGCACCTATCGCCCCCCAAGAGACTAAATCTTGAAGGTAACCCGGTGTAATCATGTCTAAGAACTCACATGCCACTGGGATACCCATCTCTGTAAGAGAAACCAGCAAATTACGTGCAATTTTTATCCCGTCGTTTATTTCGAAGCTACCATTTAGGTATGGGTCATTAATCAACCCTTTCCATCCCACCGTGGTTCTTGGCTTTTCAAAATACACTCGCATCACTATTTCAAGTGTTTCTGAGTACATTTGTCGTGCTTGAGCGACTTTCTGAGCGTAGTCTATCGCTTCTTCAACGTTGTGAATTGAGCATGGCCCAACAACGACTAATAGTCTTGAGTCATCCCCTGATACGATTTGTTTGATCGCATCGCGATTACGCCCAATCGTCTGAACCGCTAATGCGCTGCTCTTATGGCAATGCTCCATCACCTGACGTGGTGAGAGTAACGCTAAGTTATTATCCAAATTTGCTGTATTTACTTGTTCTTTCATCAATCAATCAGTTTTATTGAAATAAGATTCAACTCATCAAATCACCTGATTTGATGAGTTGAATCTATAAAGCGAATTTACTGGCTTAGCGCGTCCTTAACGACTGAGACCACCTTAGAAACTTCCACTTCTGTCATGTAGCCATGAAGTGGTAAGCAAAAGACTCCCCGAGCTTTCAGTTGACTTGTTGCACACCCAAAACTTCTCTGCTCTGGGTAGGCAAGGTCTAATGAAGGAGTGAAGTAACGGCGATACTGAATACCGTTATTATCAAGCGCATGCTGAAGTTTATCTTGATCGTGAACTTCTACATAAATTGGCATATAAGCGCCATTGAATGAAGCTTGTTGATGCCATTTAGGCATTTCAACGATACCCGCTAGTTCATGCCTATATTTAAGCAGAAGCTTCGCTCGATGAGCAATAATGACGTCAATCTCATCTAAAAGAGTCAACCCTACCGCACATTGATACTCATTCAATTTCGCATTAATACCAGGCTGCCCTAAAGAACCATTGCCCTGAATACCAAAATTAATCAGCTCTTTCGCGCGTTCAAAATCATCACGGTGTTTGAAGATAATCGCACCACCTTCTACAGTGTGGAAAATCTTCGTCGCGTGGAAGCTTAATGTACTTGCATCACCGAAATTCAGCACTGATGTTCCTTCCACATCAACACCAAATGCATGGGCAGCATCGTATATGACTTTAACGTTATGCTGCTGGCTTAGTGCCTCAAAGGCTTTCACATCGCAAGGATTACCATAGACATGCGTTGCTACAATGCCATCAAAGTTTTCTTGTAGTAGCGCTTTTTTGGCAGCTTCTGATGACAAGTTGTAGCTACTTGTATCGATATCACAAAAGCTAACATCCATTTTTTGCCATAACAAAGCGCTTGATGTTGCAACAAAGCTGAACGGTGTGGTTAATACACGCTCAACTTGAAGCACTTTCGCAGCGACTTGCAATGCAAATGTCCCATTTGAAACCAACAATAGGTTTTCCACACCTAAGAATTCTTCTAATCTTTGTGTTAACTGCTGGTGCAAGGGACCGAAGTTTGTATACCAACCACTCTCATTAACTTGAGATAAATATTTTGAAAGCTTAGTTAAGTCTGGAGCTAACGGGTTGTTAAGTTTAATTGTCATCTTCGCTCACAATGCTTGATAGGTAGATACCATAATTGTTCTTCTTAAGGGCATCCGCTGCCGCCATTAACTTCTGTTTGCTAATCCAACCATTGTTAAAGGCAATTTCTTCCAAACATGCAATTTTATAGCCTTGTCGTTTCTCTATCGTCGAAACAAATTGAGCAGCATCGAGCAAGCTTTCATAAGTACCTGTGTCTAACCAAGCAAACCCACGCCCTAGCATTTCTACATTGAGTTCGTTTGCTGTTAGGTACATTTGATTTAATGTGGTGATTTCCAGTTCACCTCGCTCTGATGGTTCTACTTGCTTAGCTCTACTCACAACTTGGTTGTCAAAGAAGTACAGCCCAGTCACAGCATAATTACTCTTTGGTTTAGCTGGTTTTTCTTCGATAGAGATTGCTTTTCTGTCAACATCAAACTCAACCACACCAAAGCGTTCAGGGTCTTTCACTTGGTAGCCAAACACCGTAGCCCCATTACCGCTCTCTGCCGTCTCAACCGCTTTCTTTAACTTTGGAGAGAAGCCTTGACCATAAAAGATGTTGTCACCAAGCACTAAACATACAGAGTCAGTACCGATAAACTCTTCACCAATGATAAAAGCTTGAGCAAGCCCTTCTGGGGATGCTTGAACTGCATACTCAAGTGAAATGCCAAAATCACTCCCATCGCCAAGCAATCGCTGAAAGCTGGATTGGTCTTCAGGTGTAGTGATGACGAGAATTTCACGAATACCCGCCAACATTAGCACTGATAATGGGTAATAAATCATTGGTTTATCGTATACAGGCAACAGTTGCTTCGATACACCTCGAGTAATCGGGTATAGACGAGTACCAGAACCACCAGCCAGAATAATACCTTTCATTATTCCCCACCTCCCAATCGCTCTAAGCTATAGGAGCCATCAAGCACTCGCTGCCACCATTGCTGGTTATTTAAATACCACTCAACAGTCTTGCGAATACCGCTTTCAAACGTTTCTTCGGGTGTCCAATTCAGCTCTTGAGCAATCTTTGTTGCATCAATGGCGTAACGCACATCATGACCTGGGCGATCTTTCACATAAGTGATCAGAGCTTCATAAGAGTCGATACCTTCCGGTTTGTTTGGTCGAAGCTCTTCAAGTAACGAACAGATCGTTTTCACCACTTCAATGTTCGCCTTTTCGTTATGACCACCGATGTTGTATGTTTCACCGATTTCACCTTCAGTCACCACTTTGTAAAGTGCACGAGCATGATCTTCAACGAACAACCAATCACGGATTTGCATACCGTCACCATAAACAGGCAACGGTTTGCCATCCAAGGCATTTAGAATCATCAATGGGATTAACTTTTCAGGGAAATGATAAGGCCCGTAGTTGTTTGAGCAGTTAGTAACTAATGTCGGGAAACCGTACGTGCGCTGCCATGCGCGAACCAGATGGTCACTGGATGCTTTAGAAGCGGAGTACGGACTGCTCGGCGCATAGGATGTCGTTTCGGTAAATAAATCATCCGTACCTTCTAGATCGCCATACACTTCATCGGTAGAAATATGATGGAAACGGAAAGCGGCTTTGCGTGTCTCATCCAGCGTAGACCAATATTGACGAGCCGCTTCAAGTAGGTGATACGTGCCCATTACATTGGTTTCAATAAATGCAGCAGGTCCGTCAATGGAACGGTCTACGTGAGATTCAGCCGCAAGATGCATCACGAGATCAGGTTGATGCTGAGCAAATACACGATCAAGCTCAACGCGATCACAAATATCGACTTGCTCAAAGTAGTAACGCTCACTGCTATCGATCTCAGACAGGGACTCGAGATTACCAGCATAAGTCAGTTTATCTAGATTAATAGCAACATCTTGCGTGTTACGAATAATATGACGAATTACAGCCGAACCGATAAAACCGGCCCCACCTGTCACTAAAATTTTCATTCTCTTCATTGCCTATCGTTTGAGCTTAACCTTGGTGTATATGCTCAAAGTGAATATTTTTGAGCCTGCAATTACTGCGCTCAACGTAGAGCGACTTGGTAACCATCTAGCAAGGCTTCAAAGTCAATTTCTTGCCACTTAATCTGGCGTTTATCTTGCTCTTTCAAAAATGAACGCTTCAATCGCGATATGTTGGCGCTTTGCCATCCAGTGCTGTGCTCAACCTGACACTTGTCAAAATCAATAATCCATACATTTTCATTGTTATCTATCAGTATGTTATGGATATTAAGGTCAGTATGATTCACATTCTCGTTATGCATCTTGGCAATTTCATGCCCAATTTTACGATACATCATTTCTGAAAGTGATTTCTCTTGCAAGATACTGACCAAGTCTGAAGCATTTGGAACTCGTTCACTGATTAGATCCGCTTTATAAAATAGACCTACTTTGGTTGCTTGAGCTGCAATTGGACGCGGGACATTAACGCCAGACTCACTTAAGCGCAATAGCAGCTTGAACTCTTCAATCGCTCGGGTCTTCTCCCACCCAGTAAACCAATAGTGATCTTTGACAAGCTTGCCGAACAAGCCGCCACGTCGATAATGACGCAACGCTGCTTGCAGCTGTTGCAATTGAACAAACCATGTTGTGCCCCTTCCCGTCGCACTCCCAACAATCTTGCCTTCTTTACGCCAATATTCAGCGTCAAAAACAGCTTTAGACGTCGCATCGATGAGGTCAGGGTTGAACCACAAACATTGATTATTCGTCTGTAACTTCTCAATCATAAGCTACCCGTTAAAACAAATAATGGCTTGCGAGGATGTAAGCCCAGGTAAAACCGGCAAAACCAAGAGCAACCAAGACTGCAGCAGAACCAATGTCTTTTGCTCGCCCGCTAAGCTCGTGATATTCAACGCCAACTCGATCGACGACAGCCTCTACCGCAGAGTTTAGCAACTCAACAATTAAAACAAGGACGACAACGCCTAACATTAGGATACGTTCAACCATAGTTACATCAAATAGACTAACCAAGACGATAGCGAACACTAGCAACCCTAACTCTTGGCGAATGGCTGCTTCATGTTTAAAAGCGGCTTTAAGCCCTTGAATAGAATAACCTGTCGCTTTCACAATGCGTTTGATGCCAGTATTACCTGGTTTACCCGTCGTCATTACGTTTTCCTAGTTCATTTCTGCCTTAAAAAGGCATGTCGTTTATTAACAGCAAAGTGGTGTATTTTACATTTATCTTGGGTGTCTGCATAATCTACTGGTTCTTTTTTACTCTTCAGGCACTTGTATGTTCCCTTCTGCTCCAAAATCACTTTGCGTATTACGACTTTCTGCCATTGGTGATGTCTGCAACACCATTGCTGTTATTCAGTCTATTCAAAAACAGTGGCCAGAAACTCAAATCACATGGATCACAGGAAAGCTCGAAGCTCAGTTACTTTCTGCCGTTGAAGGTATCGAAGTGATTACTTTTGATAAGAAAGCAGGCTGGAAAGGCTATCAAGCGCTATGGGAACAATTGAAGGGAAGAAAGTTTGATGCCTTGCTTCATATGCAATATGCGATTCGCGCCAGCATCGCCACGTTAGGAATCAAAGCAAAGTATAAACTGGGCTTTGATAAAGCACGCAGCCAAGATTTTCAGACTTTCTTTACTAATGTAAAAGTCCCTTCTCCGCACTCTTTGCATGTCGTTGATGGATTGATGGCTTTTGCATCAAAAATTGGCGTAACTGAGACCAAGCCATCGTGGTCATTGCGCTATCAAGAGGAAGATCTTCAATGGGCGCTACCTCACCTTGATAGCAATAAGCCAAATCTGCTCTTAGTGCCAGGTGCAAGTAAGGCCTACAAAAACTGGAATGCCAATGGCTATGTACAAGTCATTCAACACGCAAGAGCAAAAGGCTGGAATGTGATTCTTGCCGGTAGCCCTGCAAAAGTAGAAATCGATTTGGCGGAGCTGATTCAAGCTCAGCTACCCGAACCTTGTTTGAACTTAGTTGGCCAGAGCAGCCTGCTGCAGATGCTGGCTTTGATTGATAAAGTTGATATGGTCATTGCACCCGATACAGGACCTGCACACATGGCCAATGCGATGAATACGCCAATCATTGGTTTATACGCGCACCATAACCCTCTTCGCGTGGGCCCTTATCGCTACCTAGACTATGTTGTTTCCGTCTATGAAGAGGTCATCTTTGATGAAACTGGGAAACACAGCCAAGATTTGTGTTGGCGCACGCGTGCTAAAGATGAAAATGCCATGAACCGCATCACCAGCGATCAAGTTATCGCTATGTTTGAACGCATGTTAGAAGATTTGTTTCCACAATATCAGTAAACTGCAACTGTATAACACGTAAAGAAGGAAGCTCTCTTGCCTAAACCAACCTTAGCCGTCGCTCTTATTGTAAAAAATGAAGAAAAACACCTTCAAGCTTGTCTCGATACCGTTAAAGATTGGGTCGATGAAATCGTCATCCTCGACTCGGGCAGCACCGACAGCACGGAGTCTATCGCAAGACAGTATACCGACAAGTTTTATACCAATACCGAATGGCCTGGGTTTGGTAAACAGCGCCAGCGAGCACAACAATATGTCACCGCCGACTACGTGCTTTGGTTAGATGCAGACGAACAAGTCACACCAGAACTGAAAGAGAGCATCTTAAAAGCGGTGGAAGCCGACAAGCCTAATGTGGTTTACAAAGTAAATCGTTTGAGCGCTGCATTTGGTAAGTTCATATACCACTCAGGTTGGTCTCCAGATTGGATTGTACGCTTGTACCGCACCTCCTACACGCACTACAACGATGCATTAGTACATGAGAAGGTTGAAGACAAAGGCCACTCAGCCATCAAGCTTGATGGCCGTTTGCATCACTACACTTACGAACATTTGCATCACTACATCAATAAAACCACAGGCTACCTAAAAGCATGGACTGATGAGCGAGAAGGAAAGAAGAAATCCGGCCTTAGCACAGCTATTCTTCATGCATTAGCCAGCTTCCTAAAAATGTATGTACTTAAACGTGGCTTTTTAGATGGCAAACATGGTTTTATTTTGGCTTGGCTTAGCATGCATTCTACGTTTGTGAAATACATCGACCTTTATTTACGTGAACAGGCAAAGAAACAATGAAAACAACTTTAATTATCACGACTTACAACTGGAAAGAAGCCCTGAAATCCGTGTTGGAAAGTGTCAAACGCCAAACCGTATTGCCTGATGAAGTTATTGTTGCTGACGACGGGTCTCGAGAAGACACCAAAGCGATGATTGACCAAATGCGTGAAGGTTTTCCTGTTCCACTTTTACATAGCTGGCATGAAGATAATGGTTTTCAATTATCTATGAGCAGAAACCGTGCAATTGCGAAAGCGTCTGGTGATTACCTGATTATGATCGATGGTGACATGGTGTTATCTCAAACCTTTATCGAATCACATAAACGTGTAGCAAAACCCAATTGGTTCGTCCAAGGTGGTCGAGTTCTGACTGACGAAGCATGCAGTCGTGAAATCATGGAAAATGGGCTCGTACCTTCTGTCTTTAGTAAAGGCATCCGCAACCGCAAGAACTGCATTACCAACTCGCTATTATCGAATTGGTTTTCCTACGAGCGTAACAACGATAAGGCAACCCGTGGCTGTAACATGGCTTTTTGGCGACAAGATGTTATTGAGGTCAACGGCTTCAACCAAGATTTTGTTGGCTGGGGACGTGAAGACAGTGAGTTCGTTCATCGTATGCTGAATTCGGACAAGTCACGCCTTTACCTGAAGTTCGCTGGCGTGGGCTACCATCTATACCATGTAGAAAACTCACGCGCATCGCTGGGTCAAAACGATGAGATCTTGGACAATACGATCAAGAATAAACTGAAGCGCTGCGAAAATGGTGTTGAGCAGTTCCTTAACGATTAAGGCGCTCTCGAATAGTGGAAAAGGGGCATTATGCCCCTTTTTTATTTTTGTTCAGACAGCTGGAAGTACTTATCTGCAACCATCAAAGAAATTAAGCGCTCTCGCTTTAGATCTTTAAACTGTTCTACCCATTGATGGGCATTCGCTACGATGTCTAAGGCTTCTTGCTCATGCTCAAGGTAGTAATTCATCTTCTCAATTAAGTCAGAGTAATCCTCTTTGACTTCAACATAATGAATACCAGCCTGTAGACGACCTTCCATAAACCAAGTCTCGTACTTGGGTTTAGACATGATCACCAATGAGTTTGAAGACATGGCCCACTTTAGGTTAGTTGCAACATCATTTCCCTCAATACAGAGAAGAAATTTATACTGCAATTGTTCTTCAATGCTCATGAAGCCCTTTTCCCAAGGTTGCCCTTCTTCAGGTCGAGTTTGACCGATGTTGCAACGAGGGTGATCATAAAAAGCTTCAATCACTTTACGTCGATGAGGCTGAAACCCGACACCACGCCATGCCACCATATTTTTTTTGTCTTGATAAGCCATGTTATCGTCAACAAACTTAAAGTGACGAACTTGATTCAGTTTCAGTACGATGGAGTTTTGATTCTCATCGCTGATCGGACGGCTTTTAATAAAACTTGGGACGTTTGGTACATGCACCACGTCACCATTTAAGTAATTAAAAGAGTAATCAGGAGAGAAATAACGAACCACCTGTTTAATATCGAAGTAGTAAGTCCAACCCTTGGTCTTTTTAAATGAGCTAATTTTCGCAAAGCTCTCTTCATTAGGAGCGACTGAGAATGCTTGGTTGCACTTATTGTAATAAGCAACTCGATCCAAAAGGTAATCTTGCTCAACTTTACTGACACTAGAGAGCATGCGCTTCGCCTGCATTCGATAAACGAAACCCGGAATTAGTAGCGCTAATGCATTGGAAAAGTAGTAAGGAAATTTACTGTCTTTCATTCAATTTCTTCTCGATTGCCTTAGCCACTGGCGCTGGTACAAACTGATCAATATTTCCACCATGAATAGCAACCTCACGAACGATTGTCGATGAGAGGAATGCAAACTCTTCTTCTGGTGTTAAAAATACACTTTCAAGGCCTGGTAGCAACTTCCTGTACATATTGGTTAAACCAAATTCGTATTCAAAGTCGACCGTTGTACGTAATCCTCGAATCAACACTTTTGCCTGTTCATGCTTAGCAAAATCGACCAGTAGTCCTGAAAAACCTTTTACGCTTACACCAGGAAGATGAGCAACAACCTCTTCCATCAAAGCGACCCGTTCTTCAAGGCTAAACATGGTATTTTTGGATGGGCTAGCAGCAACGCCAATGATGACTTCATCAAACATCTCATGCGTCCGCTCGATCAAATTTAAATGCCCATTAGTTACGGGATCAAAGGTGCCTGGATATATCACTTTCATTGGCTTTACTCAGTGTTTTTTTACATTTTCAAAGCTAGCTAAACGCTTTTTACTCAAGTTGGTCACAATGTAGCGCTGATAGCCATCACGAAAGAAAGAGGTCAGCCCGGTAAACTTACTCTTTTTTCTTTGGCTCAATTCACTTTCGAATGCACCGTTTTTACTGCCTTGAAACACCACCGGAGGATCCATCCAAAACGTATTGTAGTTCAAGACATCACGCATATGTGTTTGGAATGCATCGATTGGTAAGTCAGTTTGGTTAGACTCAAAAAAGCCGACGATTTTCTTCGCGACATCCAAATGAATGACATATCCACCACAGCGTTTGGTATGTGATGCCAGATAACACAACTGCCCTGGTTTTTTTACCTTAAAAGGAACGGAGCGGTTGCTATGTTCAATGTTCACAATGAAGTTCACTTCATCACGCATTTCTTCATCAACGCGTTGCAACTGTGCCAATGTATCGTTCGCCAAAAAAGCATCATCTTCCAGAACTAAGGCACGCTCAATATCTCGCTTGACCATTTCTTCATAGACAAGAATATGCTTATAAGCGCAAGACAGCTCTGGTAGCTTGTCGTTTCCTGTAAAGTACTTTGCTTTCACTTCTGGAGTCAGATCTTTGATATCGCCACGAAGCATATATTCAAAGTTAGCAATCCCTCTCTCTGGAAGGTGCTTATCAATATGGTGTCTGCGCTCTTCATAGCCTTCACTAACATGAATAACAAACACGTGATCTAGAAAACTGGTCATGGGATCTATTTCTCTAAGAGGATTACTGCTGACACTGAGGACAGAAAAACGTATTTCTTTGCCCTATTTTTACGGTTTCGATAATCGTACCACATTCAGGACATGGCTCTCCCTCTTTACCATAAACTTGAAGCTCTTGCGCAAAATATCCTGGCTTACCATCAGCTTGAGCGAAGTCTTTTAACGTAGTGCCACCTTGGTTTATCGCCACCTCAAGTGTCAGCTTGATGTTTTTTACTAAACGCTGCCACTCTTCTTGGGTTAACTTGCCAGCAGGGCGAATTGGGTGGATATGAGACTTAAACAAAGATTCGTTGGCGTAAATATTACCTACCCCCACCACCACTTTATTGTCCATAATGAACTGCTTAACCGCAACACGCTTACTTTGGGCTTTTTCCGCCACGTAATCCGCATTGAACTCTTCCGTTAAAGGCTCTGGCCCCATATTATCTAATACCGCATGTGACTCATTGGGAGCGCTCCACAGCCATGCCCCAAAACGTCGAGGGTCGTTATAGCGTAATATCTTGCCATTGAATAACTTAAGGTCGACATGATCATGTTTACCAGCCGGAAAATCAGCATCTAAAACGCGCAATGATCCCGACATTCCTAAGTGAACAATCGCGCTACCCTCATCCGTTTCAATCAATAGGTACTTTGCGCGGCGACTGATATTGCGAATCACCTGCCCCTCTAGCTTTTTAAGTTCTTGAGGAATATCCCAGCGCAGTTTCGGGGTCCGGAACACAAATGCCTTGATTGTTTGCCCAAGCATATGCGGACTAATCCCCATTCGGCTAACTTCAACTTCGGGTAATTCAGGCATTTGATTCTCCTTAACAGCACTAAGCTCTACATTAATGAGCGATTAGCATAATAGAAAAGCATCACTACAAACACAGCTTCAACAAAGGGTTATTCTATCCTGCCTTTACTTTGGCATGATGTAGCTGCCGTCTACAGAAATGGCTATCCACTTATCTTGCCAATTGTAAAATAGCCAAAAGTCGTTGAGGCGATAAAAAGTGATTCGCTGTGGTTCTTCCAATCCTTGATACCAAACTTCAATGCTCTCAGGAGAAGAAAGACGTGGCTTTAACTGCTCATATTGTTCAGAGGTAAGCTCAGTTCCCTCTAATGATTGCCAGCGAGTTATGATTTCTTGTACGGGGATATGGGCCTTGATGTTCGATTGCCACTGACCATTTTGCTTCTCGACTTCCCAGCCAGCAAAATAGATAGCACTCACTTCATGATCAGAGCGCAGTAAGTTCGGATAAAGATCGACTTGCTCATTGATAAGGTAGGTTTTGATCCAGTTGGGTGCATTGAGAATCACCATGAAGGCAATAATGCCCAAGATTAGAATGTTATTCCAACGTCGACGTCGCTGAACTCTGCGTGACATACCGTTACCTCACTTCTTGGGCGCTTAACCAGCAGCGACTCTCAATGATGTAACTGCTGGTTCTTCTTAATCACCTTTCATTCATGATTGAATAGGATCATCGTTAAGCGTGTTGAATTTGATTAACTCACCTTCACCATTATTCACTTCTGGCTCATCAGCATGCGAAGAGAAGAAAGATGGTAGAGCATCCAAACGCTGGCTAGAGACTCCCATCATTTCAGAAATGGCTTTCACCATAGTAAATCCGTTACGAGGATAATCAATAACTTCCCTTGCCGTAAACTCAGAGCCTGTGAAAAATAGCGGTACTTCGTAAGCCGCTTTCACAGAAGGGTCATGACGTAGGTTTTGTCCATCATCCCGATGTCCTAAACCATGATCTGACACATAAACCAAATTGTAAGGAATCGGCTGTTGTTTCGCCATCTCATCGATACGTTGGATTAACTGGTCGGTCTGTTTAATCGACTCTATATAGCAAGATATCTTGTCGCCATTAAAATCGAATTCAACTTCTCCTTCAATACGGTCACAAAAACGTGGATGAGAGCCAATCAAATGCACAACGATTAGCTTGGATTTCTCATTCGCAGTTAGTGCTTGTTGAACTCTTGGCAGAAGCGTTGAGTCATAAACATTAGAATCTCTAAAGCTTCCACTGCGCGTAAACGAAACATGCTCAGCATAATTAGCTATCGCACTAATGCCCGTATCAAACTGGCCCATACGACCTTGGTTAGAGATCCAGAACGTTTCAACCCCCGCTTTTTCAGCCAGCGTATTAATGTTGTTGTTCAACTCAACATTAATACCATCATTCATCGTCACGTAGCGCATCACCGAAGTGAATGTATTTGGGCCCGGAGATAAAAACTCCGTCCACACCTGTCCTTGCGCACTCGACATAAACGGTGTGTTCTGGAGTGGTAGACCATAAGCGTTCATATAATCTTTGCGAACACTTTCACCAATAATAAAGATTGTATTCTTCGCGGAAGTTGGCTTCTTGGTAATCACCCAAGATGACGGCACTTCTTTCTGAGCCATTATTTCCGCATTGTATTGGTAGTACTTGTCGTAAGAATCATACCAATCAAAGAAGAATCGTACCGGTGGGTAACGCATGTAAGACAGCAGTGCGTGGGTGTAATTGGCATTAACGTTACGGTCGATAATGGTTCTTACTGGCTTACTCCACAAGAGAAATGAGAATAAGATTAAGCAAACTGCTGATGTTTTCCGGCCTCTTAGCGGCGGAACAAACTTGAACATGAAGAAACCAAAAAAGGCAAAAATAGCCGCAATGACCAGCGTTTTAATCTCTAGGTCATTAAAAAACTCGAAAGCTTCTGATGGGTTGGTTTCAATAAGAGAAGAGGTAATTGTGAGGTTTGGGTAACCATAATTCCATGAAACTGGAATGTAACAAGCAGCGATGATGACGAAAGCACCAAATAACCACTGCCCAACTCGGTAGTTCTTTAAAAATGCGATGGTAATTGATAACAGAATCAAACCATCAGCTTTAACTTCATACCCCAAAGCGATGGTCAGCATTAACGCTAGAAGTACCAGTATCACGAACTGCAAGGCTTTAAATCCAAAATGCATATTAGTTCAGCTCCTAATAACTACTGCTTATAATAAAAAACCCAGCTCGAGAGCTGGGTTTTTTTAATCGTCAAAGAGACTCAATCAATTACTTGATTTTCGCTTCTTTGTACATAACGTGCTGGCGTACAACTGGATCAAATTTCTTGATCTCAAA
>Ga0209379_10000217_pt1 | contig 61949 bp, 64 predicted proteins | sample tdDd001_FD_187124 | JGI IMG/M metagenome (GOLD analysis project Ga0209379, IMG submission 187124) | Marine sediment microbial communities from the Atlantic coast under amendment with organic carbon and nitrate - tdDd00.1 (SPAdes)... | ecosystem: Environmental > Aquatic > Marine > Coastal >... | reverse complement strand
CCTTAAGGTCAGCATATGGGCCCATTACTACCGCACCAACCGAGTCACGCTCAAGGTTAAGTGCTAGTGCATAACGGCCACCCGGTAATTCAATCATTTCACCTTGCATCACGTCCGCTAGGCCGTGAATGCGGATGATACCATCGCTTACCGATACGATAGTACCTTCGTTGCGAGCTTCACTAACAACTTCGAATGACTCGATACGTTGTTTGATTAGATCGCTAATTTCCGTGGAATTAAGTTGCATGCTCCAATCCCCATTAAGACTGCAATGCATCGCTCAGGCGGTTCAAACGACCACGCGCTGAATCATCGATGACTAAGTCTCCGGCTCGAATTATAACCCCACCAAGTAGGGTCTCATCTACACTGCAATTCAGCTTTACTTTGCGCTCAAGGCGCTGCTCAAGTTTGCTGCCGATATTTGCAAGCTGTTCATCAGAAAGCTCTGTTGCTGAAGTAACTTCAACATCGATCTCTTTCTCATGCTCTTGTTTAAGAGCGAAGAACTGTTCACATACATCAGGAAGGGTCGTTAGACGACCATTCTCAGCCATAACCTTTAAAAGGTTTTGGCCATGCGCATCAACTTGATCGCCGCAAACTGCAACAAACACTTCAGCTAGTTTCTCAGCTGAAACAGAACCCGTTAAAAGTTCTTTCATTTGCTCGTTTTTGGCAACTTCAGCAGCAAAAGACAACATTTGACCCCATTGGTCTAGTTGGCCTTTATCTACCGCAAAGTCGAAGGCTGCTTTAGCATAGGGGCGTGCGATTGTAGTCAAATCAGACATATGCGCCCCCAGACTTAAAGTTTTGCAGTAATGTTGTCGAGAATATCTTTTTGCGCATCTTTATCGATAGAACGCTCAAGGATTTTCTCAGCACCAGCTACAGCCAGAGTTGCAACTTGTTTGCGCAGTTCATCACGCGCACGGTTGCGTTCGGCTTCAAGTTCTGCTTCTGCTTGAGTAAGGATTTTCTGACGTTCAGTCTGAGCTTCCTCACGAGCTTCATCTAGAATTTGAGCTTTACGCTTGTTCGCTTGCTCGATGATCTCAGTTGCTGTGCGCTTCGCTTCTTTCAACTGATCAGAAGCGTTTGCTTGTGCTAGATCCAAGTCTTTTGCAGCACGTTCAGCTGCTTGTAGACCGTCAGCAATTTTCTTCTGACGTTCTTCAATCGCTTGCATCAACGGTGGCCATACATACTTCATGCAGAACCACACAAATAGTGCAAACGAGATTGCTTGACCTAGCAGAGTTGCGTTCATATTCACAACAGCTACCCCTTCTATTCGGACTTAGTGTTAATCAATGACAAACCGAAGTTTGCCCACAGTTAAAAGTGATTAACCTAGTTGACCAACGAATGGGTTCGCGAAAGTGAATAGAAGTGCGATTACGATACCGATCATTGGAACCGCATCAAGTAGACCAGCGATGATGAACATCTTAACTTGTAGCATAGGAGCCATTTCTGGTTGACGTGCAGCACCTTCAAGGAATTTACCACCTAGAAGTGCGAAACCAATCGCTGTACCAAGAGAAGCAAGACCGACGATAATACCTACGGCGATTGCAGAAAAGCTCAGTAAAGTTTCCATTACTATCTCCAATTTATAGTTGTTGGCTAGTGCCCAAATAAAAAGCTTTAAAAATAAAATTAATGATCACTGTCTTCGTGTGCCATTGACAGGTAAACAATTGTCAACATCATGAACACGAAAGCCTGAATCGTAATAACCAAGATATGGAAGATTGCCCACGGTAGTGAACCCATCCATTGTAAGTACCATGGTAGCATTGCCGCACAAAGAATGAATACAACCTCACCTGCGAACATGTTACCGAATAGACGCATACCAAGTGATAGAGGTTTCGCTAGTAGCGATACAACTTCAATCAGTAGGTTAAACGGAATCATCACTGGGTGATTAAATGGATGTAAAGCAAGTTCTTTTGCGAATCCACCTAGACCTTTCACTTTGATGCTGTAGTAAATCATCAGAGCAAAAACGCCTAGAGCCATAGCCATGGTGATATTAACATCAGCTGACGGTACAACCTTAAGGTAAGGAATACCAAGCCAATGCTCTGCTGGGTAAGGTAAGAAGTCGATCGGAACTAAGTCCATCACGTTCATCAAAAATACCCAACAAAAGATAGTCAGTGCTAAAGGCGCGATCAGTGGGTTGCGTCCATGGAACGTGTCTTTGACGTTTTCCGCGACAAATTCAACGATCATTTCAACAAAACACTGAAGCTTACCCGGTACACCCGCTGTAGTTCTCTTCGCTACTTTGTAAAAAATTCCTAAGAAAATTAAACCAGTAAACCAAGAAAAAAACAGGCTATCGATATGTACGTTCCAGAAACTTGCTTCATCCGCTACCAAGCCTAACTTAGCTAAAGAAAGGTTTGATAAGTGGTGGGCAATGTATCCGGATGACGTTAGCGCTTCACCTGGCGCAGCCATAACTCATCCTATTTTTTGTTGTTAATGAATAGCACTGGCGCACAGATATTAATACCTAGAGCCAGCAAATAGGTTAGCTTAAGGGGAACAAGTTCCACCTGCATATACATGTAGGCAACGGTAAAAAGAACTACCGTTATGAGGATTTTTAGTACTTCACCAGTGTAGAAAGAGGCCGCGATGCGCTTTGCAGCACGAGCTCCACTAAACATAAAAGCACACAGCGCAAAAACCGCATTCGCAATGACAAAAATGCCACCACCAATCAGCGCCGAAAGTCCCCATTCAGCATTCACAGCAACCGCCATTCCTGCTGCCAATAGTGTAACCGCGCTAAGCTGGATCATTAACAATTGCTTTGCAAGCTCTCGTCCTGGTCTAGCTAACGCAGCTACCATGTATTCGTACCTCTAGTAAAATCCACAGCTTAACTACCTCAGGGCTGGGAAATTGGCGAAAATTATACGGTGAGCCGAACTGATTGCAATTAAAACACCGCAAAAAGTTACAATTTTGTTTACAAACCGACAACTTTCGCACAAAAATTCGTTTTTTACATATATTGACTGAGATCAATTATCTCATTTAGCTTTCGAGCTTGGCAATTAGTTGCTCTAATTTGTGAGGTTCATCAAGACTAATCGTCACTTTCGACTTCCCGTTGCTACCTCTCACAATTGCCACTTTGCCACCAAGCATTTCACTCAATTTTTGTGACATTTGTTGTGCCTCAGCGTCTTGGGGCTCAGTTTTTGCCTCAGGCTCTGGCTGTAAGCACTTTTTAACTAATTGCTCTGTCTGGCGAACCGTCATTTTCTTCTTAGCAACCAGCTGAGCAACTTCAACTTGCTGCTCACCTTCAAGCGCCAATAGGGCTCTAGCATGCCCCATATCGAGCTGATTACCCGATACCAGACTCTTTACGTCACTTTCTAGCTGATTTAGACGTAATAGGTTACTCACCGCAGCACGGGACTTACCGATAACGTCAGCCACCTGCTGGTGGGTAAGACTAAATTCTTCTTGCAAACGATCCAAAGCGATCGCTTCTTCGATAACATTCAGATCTTCGCGCTGAATATTTTCGATCAATGCCATAGCGATCGCTGCACGATCTTCGACATTTTTCACCACACATGGCACTTGCTTTAAGCCCGCCTTGCGCGCTGCGCGCCAACGACGCTCACCTGCAATGATTTCAAACTTATCGTTTTCAACCTGACGCACAACGATAGGTTGGATAATTCCCTGAGATTCGATAGAAGCCGCTAACTCTTCCAACGCTTCAGGCTCCATCTCTTTACGAGGCTGATAAATGCCAGGCTTAAGGCAATTAATGTTTAAATCGGTAAGATTACCATCCGATGACAGTTCTTGACTGTGCAAGGCGCTCTGTTGCTTTTCACGCGCCAGTGAACTGGTTGAAAGCAGGGCATCAAGCCCTTTACCTAAACCACGTTTAGACATGAGACGGAATTCCTTTGGTTGTCGTTATGCAGGGACTTCTTCGCGGCGAAGCATTTCTCCCGCCAAGGCAAGATACGCTTTCGCGCCCGCGGAGTATTTGTCGTAATACATCGCAGGTTTACCATGACTAGGCGCTTCTGCTAAGCGAACATTACGCGGAATAACGGTGCGGTACACCTTGTTGCCAAAGTGCTTTTTAAGTTGATCTGATACTTCGTTAGATAGTCTGTTGCGAGGGTCATACATAGTGCGCAATAGCCCCTCAATTTTTAGATTTTCGTTAACAACAGCAGCTAGCTTACTGATCGTATCCATTAGCGCGGTTAAACCTTCAAGTGCAAAATACTCACACTGCATTGGAACCAAAACCGAATCGGCTGCGGCCATAGCGTTGATTGTAAGAAGGTTTAGAGAAGGAGGACAATCGATAAAGATGAAATCATAGTTATCGCGAACTGACGCCAGTGCATGTTTTAAACGCACTTCACGGGCAAAGACTTCCATCAGTTTGATTTCTGCAGCAGTGACATCACCGTTTGCAGCAATCAGATCATAGTTGCCGGAGGTCTTGCGACACACCACTTCATCAAACGGCACGTCTTCAACCAATAACTCATATGCGGTGGCATCGACCTGATATTTGTCGACACCACTAGCCATAGTGGCGTTACCTTGCGGGTCGAGATCAATCACCAGGACTTTACGCTTGGTTGCAGCCATTGATGCGGCCAGGTTGATACATGTTGTTGTCTTACCAACCCCGCCTTTCTGGTTGGCGATTGCTACAATTTTTCCCACAATGAACCTCGCTTTTATTCCTTGCGCGATAAGATTACTAGATGACGCTCGCCTTCCAATTGAGGAACAGTCAAAGCTTTGATGTCGGTCACAGAACACCACTCAGGTAATTGCTCAATCTCACTCTGTGGTAATTGTCCCTTGAGAGCAAGAAAAAGTCCGCCGTTAGATTTAGGCAGATGATGGCACCACTCGACCATGTCCGTCATTGACGCAAATGCTCGGCTTAGTACAGCATCAAACTTATCTTCAGGTAGATACTCTTCAACTCGACTCTGAACCGGCGTCACATTTTCAATCTTAAGTTCGTGAAGAACCTGTTTGATGAATCGAATTCGCTTACCCAAGCTGTCAAGCAACACAAATTGCTTATCAGGATTCATGATCGACAGCGGAATACCAGGTAACCCTGGTCCAGTACCTACGTCGATAAAAGACTCACCCTGTAAGTGAGTGCTAACGACTATGCTATCCATAATGTGTTTCACTAACATCTCTTGCGGATCGCGAACAGAGGTCAGGTTGTAAGCTTTGTTCCACTTGTCGAGCATTTCGACATAGCCAACCAGCTGAGAGCGCTGTTGATCGGAAACCTCAAGTGAAGTCTGAGCGATCAATGCATCAAGTTGTGTTCTTAGTTGAGACATTACTCTTCCTCACCTTTTTTCAGCATGCCGTGCTTTTTCAAATGAACCAGCAAAATTGATATTGCTGCCGGAGTAATGCCTGAAATACGCGAAGCAATACCTAAAGTTTCTGGTTTCGCCTCTGATAGCTTAGCCACTACCTCGTTAGACAAACCTTTCACGGCACTGTAGTCCAGCTCAGCAGGCAACTTAGTGTGCTCATGACGAAGAGATTTTTCGATCTCTTCCTGCTGGCGCTTGATGTAACCTTCGTATTTAACCTGGATCTCAACCTGCTCCGCTGCCTGTTGATCTTCCAGTGCAGGGGCAAAGGCTTCCAGCTCTGTTAACTGTGAATAACTGATCTCTGGACGACGAAGAAGATCTTCACCACTTGCTTCACGTGTCATTGGTGTTTTCAGTAGCTGGTTAAGTGCTTCAACGCCATCAGATTTAGGATTCATCCAAATCTCTTTCAAGCGTTGACGCTCAGTTTCCATGTTGTCGATTTTCTGGTTAAAGCGCGCCCAGCGAGCATCATCAATCAGACCCAACTCACGAGCTTGAGCTGTCAAACGCAAGTCTGCGTTGTCTTCACGTAGCAACAGACGATATTCGGCACGAGATGTAAACATGCGGTACGGCTCTTTAGTACCCATCGTTGACAGGTCATCGATAAGTACGCCCATGTAAGCTTGATCACGACGAGGGCTCCAGCCTTCTTTGTCCTGACTGTACAAACTCGCATTAAGACCAGCCATCAAGCCTTGTGCTGCAGCTTCTTCATAGCCTGTCGTACCATTGATTTGGCCAGCAAAGAACAGACCATTAATAAATTTGGTTTCGTAAGTCTGTTTCAAATCACGCGGATCGAAGAAGTCATACTCGATTGCGTAACCAGGACGAACGATATGGGCATTTTCAAAGCCCTTCATAGAACGAACAATCTGTACCTGAACATCAAATGGTAAGCTGGTAGAGATGCCATTCGGGTATAGCTCATGAGTATCAAGGCCTTCAGGCTCGATAAAGATCTGGTGACTGTTCTTGTCAGCAAAACGCATCACTTTGTCTTCGATAGAAGGACAGTAACGAGGACCAATGCCTTCAATCACGCCCGCATACATAGGGCTACGATCGAGGTTATTGCGGATAACGTCGTGAGTCTGCTCATTGGTATGAGTAATAAAACATGGGATCTGGCGAGGATGCTGAGAACGGTTACCCATAAACGAGAATACCGGAGCAGGGTTATCACCGTGCTGAACCTCTAGCTCAGAAAAATCAACGCTACGTGCATCGATACGTGGCGGCGTACCTGTTTTTAGACGATCGACGCGGAAAGGCATTTCTCGTAAACGATCCGCCAGTGCGATCGATGGAGGATCGCCAGCTCGGCCGCCTGAAGAACTTTCCATACCAATGTGGATCTTACCACCAAGGAAAGTACCTACTGTGAGCACAACAGCTTTGGCATAAAAGCGCAGACCCATTTGAGTGACGACACCTACCGCTTGATCCTGTTCAACAATCAGATCATCGACTGACTGCTGGAACAAGGTTAGGTTTGGTGTGTTCTCTAAAGCATGACGAACATAAGCTTTGTAAAGCGCTCGGTCAGCCTGTGCACGAGTGGCACGAACGGCAGGACCTTTAGAAGCGTTCAGTGTTCTAAATTGAATACCCGCATGATCGATAGCCTGAGCCATTAAGCCACCCATAGCATCGACTTCTTTCACCAGGTGACCTTTACCGATACCACCAATCGCTGGGTTACATGACATTTGACCCAGCGTATCAATGTTGTGAGTAAGTAAAAGCGTCTTTTGCCCTGTACGAGCAGATGCGAGTGCGGCTTCCGTTCCTGCGTGACCGCCACCAACAACAATGACGTCAAATTTTTCGTGATAAAGCATGAACCGACCTCAGGTATTCAATAGAGAGTTGGACAGATAAAAAAGAGCGTTATTCTACCTTCTTTCACGAAGAGAGAAAATGCTTTTGACGCTTTTCATTCAAAGGAGCAAAGACCTTATATATATAAGATCTATATATATGATCTTTTATTAGATCTATTATTAAGATCACCTACTTCTGTGGATAAGTGGAAAATGATCAACAAGATCATGGATCTTATTTGGATCATATCATGTGATCTTACCTTGATCAGATCGAGGATTAGCTGGGATCAAAATTGGTAGTTATTCACAGGGGTAAAAAAGGATCTAAGTTGTTATTGGGATAACTATAGGTTAATCACCGGATAGATCGTAGTTTATCCACAGCTCAAGTGGTTAAAATGTGTCCAAACAGTTCAGAGGAAAGTAAGAAAAGTTATTCACAAAGGGAGGGAAGAGAGAGAAAGTGACCTCTGTTAAGGCCACTTTATACTGTTTAAAGCTGGTCGATCAGCTCATTCAGCCACTCTTCAGCGGCATCTTCAGGGACGTCGTGATTGAGAACGTCGATAGTAAAACAGTCTGTGATAGGCGTTGCACCTATGTCAGTTAATAGATCGTGGGCATGCAGGCCGGCAGCACAGAAGGTGTCGTAGCTAGAGTCGCCAATAGCTATGGTCGCATATTTTACTTCACTCATTCTTGGAGGCGTGTTCTGCAGAGCTTGAATAAATGGGCGGATATTATCGGGATACTCGCCAGCACCGTGGGTTGAGGTGATGATAAGCCAGGTGCCTTTTGGTTCTATTTCAGATAGCTCAGGCTGGTTGTGTATCTCAGTCTCAAAGCCTTTTTCAACTAATAGATCACTGAGATGGTCGCCCACATACTCAGCACCACCTAAGGTGCTACCTGTAATAATATGGATCATGAATGTTCCTTCTTAATGACGAAAAACGCGGCCTATTAGGCCGCGTTTAAGATTATTTACCGATACAGAAAGATGAGAAGATACGACCGAGAAGGTCATCAGAACTGAACTCACCGGTTATCTCACTGAGATGCTGTTGAGTAATACGTAGTTCTTCAGCGAGGATTTCTCCTGCCATATAACCCTCTAGTTGCTGTTGGCCTATCTCTAAGTGTTCTGCTGCTCGTTCAAGAGCCTCTAAGTGACGACGTCGAGCCATAAAGCCACCTTCGTTGCCTCCTGCAAATCCCATACACTCTTTTAGATGAGTACGCAGTGCTTCAACACCATCGCCTGTTTTCGCTGACAGGCGAATCAGAGTAGGATCATTGACGTGGCAAATCCCCAGATCTTCTCCTGTTTGATCGGCTTTATTGCGGATCACTGTCATGCCGATATTTTCTGGTAAGCGATCGACAAAATCTGGCCAGATATCTTTAGGGTCGGTAGCATCAGTGGTGGTTCCGTCAACCATAAACAGCACACGGTCTGCCTGGCTGATCTCTTCCCACGCTCTTTCAATACCGATTTTTTCGACTTCGTCTGATGCATCACGCAGACCTGCGGTATCAATGATATGCAGAGGCATACCGTCGATATGGATGTGCTCTCGTAGTACATCGCGTGTAGTACCTGCAATATCCGTCACGATGGCAGATTCTTTACCTGACAGCGCATTAAGCAAACTCGATTTACCAGCGTTAGGACGGCCTGCAATCACGACTTTCATCCCTTCACGCATAATTGCGCCCTGATTCGCTTCTTTACGCACTGCTGCCAGGTTGTCGATGATGGTTTGCAAGTCAGCTGCGACTTTACCATCAGCTAAAAAGTCGATTTCTTCTTCTGGGAAGTCAATCGCCGCCTCGACATAGATGCGTAGGTGAATCAGTGATTCTACCAAGGTGTTGATTCGTCCGGAGAACGCGCCCTGAAGAGACTGTAGGGCTGATTTAGCCGCTTCTTCAGAACTCGCATCAATAAGGTCCGCGATTGCCTCTGCTTGGGCGAGGTCCAGCTTATCGTTAAGGAATGCGCGTTCAGAAAACTCACCCGGACGTGCTGTGCGAATTCCCGAAATCTTGAGGATACGCTTGATTAGCATATCCATAACTACTGGACCACCATGTCCCTGGAACTCAACCACGTCCTCACCAGTAAATGAGTGAGGGTTTGGGAAAAACAGCGCAATACCTTGATCAAGTTGGCTACCATCTTCGGCGGTAAACGGCAGGTATTCAGCGTATCGAGGACGAAGCTCTTTACCAGTAACTTCCAGCGCAACCTTTGATGCCAATGGGCCGGATACACGAATAATGCCGACGCCACCACGACCTGGTGCGGTTGCTTGAGCAACAATGGTATCAGTTGTCATAAATGTGCCTGTTGTATTTGTATGCCGATTCCGGCAAATCAATGTTTAGCTGAATTGTAATCAGCTCAAATAAAAAAGGCGACCTTTAGGTCGCCTTTTACTGTGATTTCCGCTTAAAGGTTACTTAGAGTGTAAGCCTTTTTTCTCCAGTGCTTTGTAGATTAGCGACTGTTGAATTAGCGTTACTACGTTCGATACTAGCCAGTATAGAACCAGACCTGATGGGAAGAACAGGAAGAAGAAAGTAAACATAACCGGCATAAAGGTCATGATCTTCTGCTGCATAGGATCCGTTACCGTTGTCGGGCTCATCTTCTGAATCATGAACATTGAAGCACCCATCAGTAGCGGCAAGATGTAGTAAGGGTCTTGCGCTGAAAGGTCAGTGATCCAACCGAAGAATGGAGAGTGACGTAGCTCAACAGATTCCATTAGTGCCCAGTAAAGCGCGATGAAGATTGGCATCTGTAGGATAAGAGGTAGACAGCCACCAAGTGGGTTAACTTTCTCTTTCTTATACAGTTCCATCATCTCCTGGCTCATACGCTGACGGTCATCGCCGATACGCTCACGCATTGCTTGCAGCTTAGGCTGAAGCATACGCATTTTTGCCATAGAGGTGTATTGCGCTTTTGTTAGTGGGTACATTGCACCACGAACAATGAAGGTCAGACAGATGATTGCCACACCCCAGTTGCCGACAAAGCTTTGAATGAATGAAAGCAGTGTGTGCAGTGGTTTAGCGATAAACCATAACCAGCCGTAGTCAACTACAAGGTCTAGGTTTGGTGCAACTTCAGCCATCTGGTCTTGAAGTTTAGGACCAACCCAAAGCGTTGCTTTTAGGTTTGCACTGTCGCCATCAGCAATTGTCTTGTTCGGCATGCGAACACCGATGTCACCCAGGTTACCGATTACACGAGTGTAAAGGTTAGTACCTGGTTCATCGCGTGGAATCCATGCAGATGCGAAGTAGTGCTGAATCATTGCAGCCCAACCTTGACCATCAACTAGGTTGAGAGACAGGTTGCGATCTTGCATATCTTCGAAGCTGTACTTCTTGTAGCGAGTATCTTCAGTAGAGTATGCACCACCGCGGTATGTTGGCATTGTAATGCTGCCACCAGCGTCAAGTAGGTTCTGACGTAAGTGGGCGTACATACCAAATGTCGCGTTGTTGCCTGATTTGTTTACCACGTCGTATTCAACATCAACAGCGTAGCTGCCACGTTTAACGATGAATGTCTTAGTGTATTCAAGGCCGTTTGCAGCGAATGTCATTGGAATACGTAGTTCATCCTGGCCATCAGCCATAACGAAACTGTCAGCGCTAACTGCGTATTGAGGACGGTTTGTGCTGCTCAGGTCGATACCTTGAGGGCCCACAAGACCACTTTGAGCAATGAACTGGTGTCCTGGCTCGTTTTTAAGTAGTACGAACGGGTCAGCTGAATCTAACTCGTTTGAGTACTGGTTAAGGTCTGCGTTAATTACATCACCACCAACCGTATCAATCGACAGAGTCAATACATCAGTTGTCACGGTAATCGTTTTAGCAGAAGCCTGCTGCGCAGGAGCTGGGTCTAGCTCGTCTGCAAAAGATGGTGCAGGTAGGGTACTGCTTGATTGAGCCTGCTCAACCGGCTGAGGCGTTGGATTCTTTGCAACTTGCCATTGCTGGAACAATAGAAAAGAAACCAGTGCTAGCGCGATTAACAGGATATTACGTTGAGAATCCATCGTTATTAATCTCTGTCTTGTTTTTGGACTGGTGGAACGGGGTCATACCCCCCTTCATTCAAAGGATGGCATTTTAATAGACGTTTGCTTGATAACCAACACCCTTTTACAAAACCGTGAGCTTTCAACGCTTCAATGGCATAAGTAGAACAGGTTGGAGTAAAACGACAACGTGGTCCAATAAGCGGACTAATAAGACCTTGATAGAGTCGGACAAATCCGATCGCTAGCCACGTGAAGGGCGAGACAGGCGCTGCCATAATTTATCAAACAGTTTGAAAATTTCTTCATTGCTTAAATCTTGCGCGCTTTTCTTGGCAATAACAACAAAATCTTTGTTAGCAAGCTGATGCTGATTGTTACGAAAGCTTTCACGAGCAAGGCGCTTAAAACGGTTACGACCTACAGCGGTTTTGATCTGTTTCTTGGGAACGGCTAAACCTAGTCGAGGATGAGATAGGCTATTTTTACGAGCAATGATGGTGAAATGAGGTGAGCCAGCTCTATGAGCTTGCTGGAAGACATTTTGATAATGCTCGGGAGTTAACAAACGTAACTCCCGATTGAACGCGTACGTATTCAAAATAAACTAGTGATTATTTTGATAGGCGCGCACGGCCTTTAGCACGACGTGCATTAATTACTTTACGACCGTTCTTAGTTGCCATGCGAGCACGGAAACCGTGAGTACGCTTGCGCTTTAGAACTGAAGGTTGAAAAGTGCGTTTCATGATAATTACCTTTACTGATCAGTAGTTTTAGGTCAATGTTAACCCGGCGTGGGCATTAAAAGTCTTCTTTATATATAAAGAGGACAAACCGACGCCTCTCAACAAAGAGGCGGAATTGTAATCACAGTCACACAAAGTGTCAATCTCTGTGCAAGTGCTAAATTCCGGCCGAGCGATTATACGTAGTGTGAGCAAAATCTCAAGGATCGATCGATCCTTGTGGATGATCTTTATTCAGCACCTACTTGTCTTAGGAACTTTTGCAGACGAGGATCTTGTGGATTATTAAAAATATCCTGTGGAGAACCTTGCTCAACAATGTTTCCTTCCGCCATAAAGATCACTCTATCAGCGACCTCTCTGGCAAATTGCATTTCGTGTGTTACCACTAGCATTGTCTGATGTTTTGTTGCTAAGTCCTTCATTAGATTAAGAACTTCTCCAACCCATTCAGGATCGAGTGCTGATGTTGGTTCATCAAATAACAGCAGTTCTGGTTGCAGAGCCATAGCTCGACCAATACCCACACGCTGTTGTTGACCGCCAGAAAGTGCCGCTGGATAACTATCTCCTTTGTCACCCAGACCAATGTCATCCAGAATCTCTTGAGCGCGCTTAAGGGCTTCGCTTTTCTTCCAGCCACGAACGGTAACCAGGCCTTCAGCAATGTTCTGTCTCGCGGTCATATGAGCAAATAGCGCATAGTTCTGGAATACAAAGCCAGTCTTTCGTCTTAACGCCAGGACTTCTGACTTGGAGTACTTCTCAGTATTAACACTGACGTCATCAATAGTGATAACACCTTGGTCAGCATTTTCTAGAAAGTTGACGGTACGTAATAGGGTCGATTTACCGGTACCACTGGAGCCGATAATGACAATGATCTCACCCTGTTTGATCTCAATGTCGATGCCCTTAAGCACTTCTGTATCGCCAAAACGCTTATGAATGTTTTCTAATTTGATCATCGTACGTATGCCTTATTCAGTTTCGCTTCAGCCCAGATTTGCACGCGAGTCAGAATCACGACCACGCCCCAGTAAATAAGTGCTACTGCTAAGAAGGCTTCAAAAAAGCGGAAGCTTGATGATGCTTCCATCTGCGCTTTAGCCATGATTTCAGCCACGCCTAAGGTGAATGCCAGCGAGGTCGATTTAATCATGTCGATAAAATAGTTCATCAAGGATGGCAGAGCGACACGTGTTGCTTGTGGAAGAATGACGCGACGCATCGCCTGACTGGTTGTCATACCTACTGATAGGCTTGCTTCCATTTGGCTGCGATCAATACCAATGATGGCTGCGCGAATGCTCTCTGCCATATACGCGGCAAAATGGAGGGTTAAACCGATGACAGCGGCACTGAATGCATCTAAGCCCACTAGCCACGGGAAGACTTGAGGCAGGCCGTAATAAAGAAGAAATAGCTGTACCAGCAGAGGTGTACCACGGAAAAAGCTGATGTATAGCTGGCTTAACTGATCGAGAACTGGGACGCGAAACACACGAATGTTGGCCAGGATCACCGCTAAAACCAGTGAAAAGAGTAGGCCCCACGTCGCCATTTCCATGGTTGTGCCCAAATACTTCAACAGTATCGGCATCAGATCCAGCATGTAATTAAAATCGAATCCCATAACGTGTCCCATTTACTAAATAAAATTACGGCTTAAAAAAGCAAAACCCACTGCAAGTGAAGGGAGGCAGTGGGTTAAGATGTTCTATCTCAAATGAGATAGACAATAGACAAGCTTACTGAGTGATGTCAGCGCCGAACCATTTCTGAGAGATTTTCTCTAGAGTGCCGTCTGCGCGCATTGCAGCAAGAGCCTGGTTTACTTCAGCTTGAAGTTTCTTACCATTTTCGTTGTCGACGAACGGCCAAGCGTTTTGAATTGTTTCAAATGGCTGACCAGCAAGTTGTAGTGGCAGACCTGTTTTCTTGATTAGCTCAAGAGCAGACAGACGATCCATAATAAATGCGTCGGCACGGCCCAAAGCTACATCGTGTTCGATACCAGTATCGTAAGTCTTGATGTTGATCTTGCCATCTTTATCGTAGTCACGTAGTAGTTGCTCAAAGTTAGAACCCAGGTTAACTGCAACCGTTTTACCTTCGAGATCTTTCACACCTTTGATGCTGTCGTTACCTTTGCGCACAGTGATTTGTGCACCGTCAACCACATATGGGTCAGCGAAAAGGTATTTAGCTTTACGTGCATCAGTCATCGTAATCTGGTTAGAGATAGTGTCGATACGACCAGTCTCTAGCAGACCGAACAGGCCAGAGAAGTTTGCAGTAACGTACTCTACTTTGTAGTCGTTACGCTTGCCGATTTCATCCCACAGGTCGACTTCAAACCCTTGTAATTGATCTTGCTGAACGAAGGTGAACGGGAAGTAACGACCCGACATGCCTACTTTTACTTCAGTCGCGGCTTGAACAGTCGCTGCAGACAGCGCGATAGCTGCAACGGCAGCCTTAATCCAGTTTTTCATTTTACAACTCCATATTATTATGGGGATAAATACTACTGTTAGTTTAGTTGATTAGATAAATAACCAAGAGAAATAACCTAGACACTAGAGTAATAAGCTGTACGTTTTTTCATCACGATTACCTTTTTCTAGTGCCATTAGCCTAACAAAAGTCACTCAGATTTCTACTTTGGTGAATGACTTCATGCACAGACTTATCACCAATAAGAAGATCAGACAAAAATTGCCTTATTGTGGATCAATGTGTGAGTAAAAATGGGGCAGGATGTGTGGATCCATCGAATAATGTCGAAAATATTGTGAATAACTTGGATCTTATTCACTGGATCGTCGATCATTTGCTGGCGATCTTGGTTATCAACAGGTAAAATTGCCAATCTTTTCAGATCAATTACTTCGAGTGGGGGCACCGTGTCATCTTCGCTTTGGTTGCAATGTTTGCAACAGCTTCAAGAAGAGCTACCAGCAACTGAATTCAGCATGTGGGTTCGTCCGTTACAAGCGGAGCTCAATGACAATACGCTCACTTTATTTGCCCCAAACCGTTTCGTACTGGACTGGGTACGTGATAAGTACCTAAACAGCATCAATCGACTGCTACAGGAATACTGTGGCAACGATGTACCAAGTTTACGCTTTGAAGTGGGAAGTCGCCCTGTCGCGGCTCCAACACCGGCACCTAAACGCACCCCAGCAGACGTTGCTGCAGAGTCGTCTGCGCCAGCGCAGCTTCAAGCACGTAAGCCAGTGCATAAAACATGGGATGATGATGCTGAAGCGATCGCGGATATCAACCATCGTTCAAACGTAAACCCTAAGCATAAGTTCACTAACTTCGTTGAAGGTAAGTCGAACCAGCTAGGTTTAGCAGCGGCGCGTCAGGTTTCTGATAACCCTGGCTCGGCCTACAACCCGCTATTCTTGTACGGCGGTACTGGTCTGGGTAAAACTCACTTATTGCATGCAGTTGGTAACGCGATTGTCGACAACAAGCCAAATGCTAAAGTGGTTTACATGCACTCTGAGCGCTTCGTTCAGGATATGGTTAAGGCACTACAAAACAACGCGATTGAAGAATTTAAACGTTACTATCGTAGTGTTGATGCGCTGCTAATCGATGACATCCAGTTCTTTGCTAACAAAGAACGTTCACAAGAAGAATTTTTCCATACCTTCAATGCGTTGCTTGAGGGTAACCAACAGATCATCCTGACTTCTGACCGCTATCCTAAAGAGATCAGTGGCGTTGAAGATCGTCTGAAATCTCGTTTTGGTTGGGGTCTAACGGTTGCGATCGAGCCACCTGAACTGGAAACGCGAGTCGCGATCTTGATGAAAAAAGCAGAAGATCACCAGATTCACCTCGCTGATGAAGTTGCTTTCTTTATTGCTAAGCGTTTACGTTCAAACGTTCGTGAGCTTGAAGGTGCATTAAACCGCGTTATCGCCAACGCTAACTTTACCGGTCGTCCAATTACTATCGACTTTGTGCGTGAAGCGCTAAGAGACCTGCTTGCATTGCAAGAGAAACTGGTCACCATCGATAATATTCAAAAGACAGTAGCCGAGTATTACAAGATTAAAGTAGCGGATTTGCTATCTAAGCGCCGCTCTCGTTCTGTGGCGCGTCCGCGCCAGCTTGCTATGGCTCTAGCCAAAGAGCTCACAAACCACAGTCTGCCTGAGATTGGTGATGCATTTGGCGGTCGTGACCACACTACCGTACTGCATGCATGCCGCAAGATTGAGCAACTGCGTGAAGAGAGCCATGATATTAAAGAAGACTACTCGAATTTGATTCGTACCCTTTCTTCTTAATTCGCAGTATCCTTAGCAACGAAATAACTAACGAATTCGGATAAGAGCATCCTATGAAATTTTCCATTGAGCGTAGTCACCTGCTTAAACCTCTACAACAAGTATCAGGTGCATTAGGCGGTCGACCAACATTGCCAATTCTGGGCAACCTACTATTAAAAGTAGAAGATAACGTGCTATCGATGACGGCTACGGATCTTGAAGTTGAGCTGATTAGCCGTGTGACATTGGAAGGTGAGTTTGAAGCGGGCAGCATTACTGTTCCTTCACGTAAGTTCCTCGATATCTGTCGTGGTCTTCCTGATGACTCTGTAATTACATTCGTTTTAGATGGTGACCGTGTTCAGGTTCGCTCTGGCCGAAGCCGATTCTCACTATCAACGCTACCAGCGAATGATTTTCCAAACATTGAAGACTGGCAGAGCGAAGTTGAGGTTTCACTGACTCAGGCTGAGTTACGTGGCCTGGTTGAAAAAACGCAATTCTCTATGGCTAACCAGGATGTGCGTTACTACCTCAACGGTATGTTGTTTGAAATCGATGGCACCACTTTGCGTAGTGTTGCGACCGATGGTCACCGTATGGCTGTATCACAAGTACAGTTAGGTGCTGACTTCGCGCAAAAACAGATCATTGTTCCGCGTAAAGGTGTACTAGAGCTGGTTAAGTTACTTGATGCACCAGAACAGCCAGTTGTTCTTCAGATTGGTAGCTCAAACGTGCGCGCTGAAGTAAACAACTACGTATTTACCTCTAAGCTGGTTGACGGTCGCTTCCCTGATTACCGTCGTGTTATGCCACAAAGTACGACAAAAACTCTTGAAGCTGGCTGTGATGAACTGCGTCAGGCATTCTCACGTGCAGCTATTCTGTCGAATGAAAAGTTCCGCGGCGTTCGAGTTAACCTTGCTGATACGGAAATGCGCATTACTGCAAATAACCCTGAGCAAGAAGAAGCTGAAGAGATGTTAGACGTCAGCTTCGAAGGGGAACCAATTGAAATTGGCTTTAACGTTAGTTACGTATTAGATGTACTCAACACACTACGTTGTGAAAAAGTACGAGTGTCAATGTCGGATGCCAACGCCAGTGCGTTAATTGAAAACGCCGATGACGACAGTGCTATGTACGTGGTGATGCCGATTCGACTCTAGCATGCCGCTTTCTCGTCTTATTATTCAGCAATTTCGAAACATTAAAGCCTGTGATATTGAACTATCAGCAGGCTTTAACTTTCTTATTGGACCTAACGGAAGTGGCAAAACCAGCGTTTTAGAAGCTATTTATCTGCTGGGGCACGGGCGCTCTTTTAAGAGTTCACTGACGGGCAGAGTGATTCAAAATGACTGTAATGAGCTGTTTGTTCATGGGCGTTTTTTGAACTCGGATCAATTTGAGCTACCAATTGGCATTAATAAGCAGCGTGATGGCTCAACAGAGGTTAAAATAGGCGGTCAGTCTGGACAAAAGTTGGCACAACTGGCACAAGTATTACCTCTGCAGTTGATTCATCCGGAAGGGTTTGATTTGCTAACGGATGGTCCGAAACATCGTCGTTCGTTTATCGACTGGGGTGTGTTTCACACTGAGTCTGCATTTTATGATGCATGGGGACGTTTTAAGCGTCTCAATAAACAAAGAAACGCGTTACTTAAAACAGCAACAAGCTATCGAGAGCTGAGTTACTGGGATCAAGAGATGGCGCGTTTGGCTGAAAACATTAGCCAGTGGCGTGCGACTTATATTGAACAAATGAAGGTAAAAGCTGAACAAATTTGTCAGGCTTTCTTACCCGAATTTGAGATCCAACTGAAGTATTATCGTGGATGGGACAAAGATACCCCTTACCAAGATATACTGGAAAAGAATTTCGAGCGTGATCAGGCGTTAGGTTACACATTCAGTGGTCCTAATAAAGCTGATTTGCGCATTAAAGTGAATGGTACGCCTGTTGAGGATGTACTTTCACGTGGCCAGTTGAAACTTATGGTGTGTGCTTTGCGTGTTGCGCAGGGTCAGCACCTTACAGAAATGACTGGCAAGCAATGTATCTACTTAATTGATGACTTTGCATCTGAATTAGATAGCCAACGTCGTAAGCGTCTAGCGGACTGCTTGAAAGAGACGGGGGCTCAAGTTTTTGTAAGCTCTATTACTGACAGTCAGATTGCAGATATGCGAGATGAAAATGGCAGGATGTTCCATGTGGAACATGGCACAATAGAGCAAAATATATAGCGGAAGATAACTCATGTCTGAAAATTACGATTCATCGAGTATTAAGGTACTAAAGGGTCTGGATGCGGTTCGTAAGCGTCCTGGTATGTACATCGGCGACACGGATGATGGCACCGGTCTTCACCACATGGTTTTCGAGGTGGTGGATAACTCAATTGATGAAGCGTTAGCGGGTCACTGTAAAGACATCATTGTGACAATTCATGAGGACAACTCAGTTTCTGTAAGCGATGATGGTCGTGGTATCCCGACTGAAATGCACCCTGAAGAGAAGGTATCTGCAGCAGAAGTTATCATGACGGTACTTCACGCTGGTGGTAAATTCGATGACAACTCGTACAAGGTATCAGGTGGTCTGCACGGTGTAGGTGTTTCAGTAGTAAACGCTCTATCAGAAAAAGTAACGCTAACGATTCATCGTGGCGGTCACATCCATACGCAAACTTATCACCACGGTGAGCCGCAAGCGCCACTAGCAGTGATCGGCGATACAGACAAAACGGGTACTCAGATCCGTTTCTGGCCAAGTGCAGAGACTTTCTCTAACACAGAATTCCACTACGATATTCTTGCTAAGCGTCTGCGTGAACTATCATTCCTAAACTCTGGTGTTTCTATCAAGCTGATTGATGAGCGTGAAGAAGACAAGAGTGACCACTTCATGTTTGAAGGTGGTATTCAGGCATTCGTTGATCACCTCAACACTAACAAAACTCCAATCATCGAGAAAATCTTCCACTTCGATTTCGAGCGTGAAGACGGTATTGCAGTTGAAGTAGCGATGCAGTGGAACGATGGTTTCCAAGAGAACATCTACTGTTTCACTAACAACATCCCACAGCGCGATGGTGGTACTCACTTAGCGGGTTTCCGTGCAGCACTGACTCGTACCCTGAACTCGTTCATGGACAAAGAAGGCTTCTCGAAGAAAGCGAAAACAGCAACTTCAGGTGATGATGCTCGTGAAGGTCTGACCGCTGTTGTTTCTGTGAAAGTTCCAGATCCTAAATTCTCTAGCCAGACAAAAGATAAACTGGTTTCTTCTGAAGTTAAGTCAGCAGTTGAGTCGGCAATGGGTGAGAAGCTGTCTGAGTTCCTGGTTGAGAACCCAACAGAAGCTAAGATGGTTTGTTCTAAAATCATCGACGCAGCGCGTGCTCGTGAAGCGGCGCGTAAAGCTCGTGAAATGACTCGTCGTAAAGGCGCATTAGACTTAGCTGGTTTGCCAGGTAAACTGGCTGACTGTCAGGAAAAAGACCCAGCACTCTCTGAACTATACATAGTGGAGGGTGACTCGGCAGGCGGCTCCGCAAAACAAGGCCGTAACCGTAAGAATCAGGCAATCCTACCGCTTAAAGGTAAGATCCTGAACGTTGAAAAAGCGCGTTTCGACAAGATGCTTTCTTCTCAGGAAGTCGCAACGCTTATCACAGCACTTGGCTGTGGTATCGGCCGTGATGAGTACAATCCGGACAAACTGCGTTACCACAACATCATCATCATGACCGATGCTGACGTCGATGGTTCGCACATCCGTACGCTACTATTGACCTTCTTCTACCGTCAAATGCCTGAGCTGATTGAGCGTGGCTACGTGTACATTGCTCAGCCACCACTTTACAAAGTGAAGAAAGGTAAGCAAGAGCAGTACATCAAAGATGAAGATGCAATGAACCAGTACCAAGTAGCATTGGCTCTTGATAACGCATCTCTACATGTAAATGCTGAAGCACCAGCACTATCAGGTGAAGCGCTAGAGAAGCTAGTTCAGCAATACAATGCTGGTATCAAGCTGGTGGATCGTATGAGCCGTCGTTACCCACGTGCGCTAGTTCATGAGTTAATTTACACGCCACGCCTAACAGCAGAGCAGTGTCACGATGCAGCAGCAGTTGAAGCCTGGACTAAGACGCTTGTTGAGCAACTTAACGCGAAAGAAGTTGGTGCAAGCCAGTACAGCGTTGAAGTAGAGCAGCATGCTGAGCTTGGTCTGAGCCTGCCTAAAGTTGTTGTTCGTACACATGGTGTTACTCACGAGCACGTACTAAGTATCGACCTAATCAACTCGAAAGAGTACGGCAAGCTAGCAACGCTTTCTGAAGCGCTGGAAGGTCTGATTGAAGAGGGCGCTTACATCAAACGTGGCGAGCGTACTCAGCCTGTTTCAAGCTTTGTTGATGCACTAGAGTGGCTAATTAAAGAGTCGCGTCGTGGTCTAAGCCTACAGCGCTACAAAGGTCTGGGTGAGATGAACCCAGAGCAGCTTTGGGAAACAACAATGGATCCTGAAACACGCCGTATGATGCAAGTAACGATTGAAGATGCAGTAGGTGCTGATCAACTGTTCACGACTCTAATGGGTGACCAGGTAGAACCACGTCGTAACTTTATCGAAGAAAACGCACTTAAAGTTGCTAACCTAGATGTATAAAGCTCCTAGTTACTAGCAGCGAGTCCCTAGAAAAAGCGCAGGTCGAAAGATCTGCGCTTTTTTATTGGAAGGTAATTAAAACAATCAGTGAGTATTAATCTAGCCACTAGGAACTCGAAACTAGGAACTTTTTTACTTTTATCCCTTGAAACCAAATTGCCCAATCCACATATCTATTGTTGAAGAGGGAAGCTGTCTTGCTCAAGAGAGAAGAAACAGAACCTCTGGATTCGCTGATAAGATATCGCTCAGGAGAGGATAACCTTAGAGGCACACATTGAACTGATTTATTACTACGTCCCAGCGTTATAAGTACCCGAGGAGTAGCGGATAAATCCCTTAGCCGGCAAAGATCTCAACAAGATAGATCCGCGCAAACTCACGGCTAAGACTATTGCTTACTATGAGGATAGCATTATGAGAACTGTAGATTTCACTCCACTATACCGCAACGCAATTGGCTTCGATCGTCTGTTTAACATGATGGAAGCAAACTCTTCAAAGAGCTCTTCTGGCGGTTACCCTCCTTACAATATTGAGCAGCAAGATGAGAACCACTACCGTATCACTATGGCTGTGGCAGGCTTTGCTGAAGAGCAACTCGACCTGACTCAAAAAGAGAACATGCTGATCGTTAAAGGTGAGCGTAAACCTGAAGAAGAGAAAAAATACGTTTATCAAGGTATCGCTGAGCGCGACTTTGAGCGTAAGTTCCAGCTGGCAGACTATGTAAAAGTCGTAGGTGCAAGCATGGAAAACGGTCTGCTACACATCGACCTGGAACGCGAAATCCCAGAAGCGATGCAACCGCGTAAAATTGCTATCAATGGTAAAAACCTGATTGAAGGTTAATTATCCGTCTCAATAATGAGAGTAGAGTGAAAGAGCGCAGATAAGCGCTCTTTTTTATTGCCCTTAATTGTATCAATCAGTAGTTTCTGCGCCGAAAACAAATAAATCTGGAAAATAGAATGAAAAAAGTTGTATTGGCGGCGGCTATTCTTGCTGTCTCTGGTTGTTCTAGCCTGGTTGCACCACTCGCTTCTGATTACGTAGCTACCAATGGTGAAACGATTCGAATTGCTTATGCAAACCCTGAAAAATCAGCGAACTGCGAGCTAAAAGGGCAATCGGCATTTAATCCTAATTCACAAAGCATTATGGGCATTGTCTCACTAGGTCCGGATGATATGGACGCAGAGCAAACGATTAACTCTACCTTTGGTGAAGAAGCGGCAGCGTTAGGCGCTAACTACATCAACCGCGGTTTTGCAGGCTCTTCTTCATTCGGCGGTGTCTACCAGCGTTCTTCAACGGTAGAAGCGACGTTCTTCTACTGTGAACAGCTACCTGCGCTATAAATGCAAACAGCCCAAAGCTTAGCTTTGGGCTGTTGTCGTTTTGCCGGCGTTAAGCCTCTTGATAGGCGCGCTCAACCTCTTCCGCGATAGTCTTAATGCCTTTCTGCATCATCTCATCGTCTTGGACATAGTTCATGCGTAAGCACTGATGTGCGTGCTCCCAGTCATCTTCCTGACCAATAAAGAAATACTCACCCGGTACGATTAGTACACCACGCGCTTTGAGGCGCTTGTACAGTTCCATTGTCGTAATCGGTAGTTCATCAAACCATAGCCAGAGGAAAATAGCGCCTTCTGGTTTGTGTATTCTGAAGCGGCTATCTGTGATGGTGCTCTGCAGCAGTTCTACTGCGCGTTGCGATTTCTGTTGATAGAAAGGTTTGATCACCTCAGAGCTGAGTTTAAGCAGGTCACCTTTCTCAATCATATGATTCGCGATCGCCGGGCCAATACTCCCCGGAGCTAAGCTAATAATGCCATTCATATTGGTCATTGCCTGAGTGACTTCTTCACTGGCAATCACGATGCCGCAGCGAACGCCTGGCAGGCCGAGTTTCGACAGGCTCATACATAGGATGGTGTTTTCGTTCCAGAATGGCTGAACATCTTCGAAGATGATATTCGGGAATGGCAGGCCGTATGCGTTGTCGATGATGAGCGGGATATTGTTTTCTCGCGCCAGCTTATCCAGCTTGTGGATCTCTTCATCAGTCAGAACATTACCGGTAGGGTTGGTCGGGCGCGATGCACAGATGGCAGCCACAGATTCATCAACTTTAAGTTGTTCGAAGTCGACATGGTATTTGAACAGACCATTATCAAGCAGTTCGATTTCCGGATGGTAAGAGATAAAGATATCGTCATCCACACCTGCGTCACCATAGCCGATGTATTCCGGAGCCAGCGGCAACAGGATTTTCTTGTGTGAACCATCAGGCTGTTTACCCGCAAGCAAATTGAATAAGTAGAAAAAACCACTCTGACTGCCGTTTGTCAGACTGATGTTCTTTTCACTGATGTCCCAGCCGTAGGTCTCTTTCAATAACTTAGCGAGCGCTTTTACAAACGCGTCTTTACCTTGTGGACCATCATAGTTGGCCATGGCGGCGACTAATTCTCCACTGGCGAGCATCTCTTCACTGGTTTGACGAAAGTCATCGAGCATGGCTGGAATCGCGGCTGGGTTACCGCCACCGAGCATAATGGCACCTGGCGTACGCAGGCCATCATTTAAGTCATCCATCAATTGTGTAATACCAGAATACTGATTGAATTTTTCACCAAACTTAGAGAATTGCATTTGTAGTTATACCTAATTCATTGTGATTGCTTTTAAGTGTAATGAGTTACTAGAAACAGCTAGTAAAGCGAATAATCCTTGAACATACCTTAATGTGAGTACAACGCAAAGGGTCAATATAAGCATGGCAGAAAATAATTTACTTTTTGATCACATTTACAGCTCTAGATTTTGAGCGATTGATACTAGCCAATGCAGTCAAAGGTGGAATTGAGCACAAAAAAAGGGAAGCGAATGCTTCCCTTAAATACGATGATTGATATCGAACGTTACTTTTGAAGTAGAGAGATATCTGCAATCTGCAAGAACAGGTTACGTAGGTTGTTCAGTAGCGTTAGACGGTTTGTCTTCAGCGCTTCGTCATCAGCCATAACCATTACGTTATCGAAGAATGCATCTACAGGCTCACGAAGGTCTGCAAGCTTGCTTAGTGCTTCCTGGTAGTTACCAGTAGCAAATGCAGGCTCAAGAGCTTCAGTCATTACTGTAACGCTTTCAGCCAGTGCTTTCTCTGCATCTTCCTGAAGCAGTGACAGGTCGATTTCAGCGGCAAGTTCGCCGTCGAACTTAGCCAGAATGTTACCTACACGCTTGTTCGCTGCGGCAAGAGCTTCTGCTGCTTCAAGTTCACGGAAGTGAGAAACTGCTTTAACACGCTGATCGAAGTCAGCAGGTTTCGTTGGGCGGCGAGCAAGTACTGCCTGAATGATGTCGATACTAAAGCCTGCATCTTGATACCACGCACGGAAACGGCCAAGCATGAAGTCGATAACATCAGCTTCTACGTTTTCGTTAGTTAGCTTAGTACCAAACTGAACTTTGGCTTCGCGGATCAGGTCAACAAGGTCGAGGTTGTAACCGTTCTCTACGATGATACGCAGTACACCCAGTGATGCACGACGAAGTGCAAATGGGTCAGAACCTTTAGGTGCCTGGCCAATACCGAAGATACCAACGATAGTGTCTAGCTTGTCAGCCATTGCTACTGCTGAAGAGATACCTGTGCTTGGTAGGTCATCACCAGCGAAACGAGGCATGTACTGCTCGTAAAGGGCTAGTGCAACTTGCTCATCTTCACCGTCATGGTTAGCGTAATGCATACCCATAACACCCTGAGTATCGGTAAACTCGAATACCATTGATGTCATTAGGTCACACTTAGCCAGCAGACCTGCACGAGTCGCTTTCTCTACGTCAGCATCGATCTGTTTAGCAATGTAGCCTGATAGGGCAGTAATACGGTCAGTTTTGTCTTTAATCGTACCAAGCTGCTTCTGGAAGATAGCCTGTTCTAGTTCAGGCAGGCGATCAATCAGTGGACGCTTACGGTCAGTGTTAAAGAAGAACTCAGCATCAGCCAGACGTGGGCGTACTACCTTCTCGTTACCTTCGATTACATGACGAGGCTCTTTTGACTCGATGTTTGAAACGAAGATGAAGTTAGGAAGTAGCTTCTTGTTTTCGTCGTAAACAGGGAAGTACTTCTGGTCACCTTTCATGGTGTAAACCAGTGCTTCAGAAGGCACTTTCAGGAACTCTTCTTCAAACTTAGCGGTTAGAACTACCGGCCATTCAACCAGAGAAGTGACTTCTTCAACCAGATCGTCTTCCAGGTCAGCAATACCGCCAACCGCTGCTGCTGCTTTCTGTGAATCAGCCAGAATGATTGCTTTACGCGCTTCGTAATCAGCCATTACTTTACCGCGCTCTTCAAGAATCGCTGGGTACTGCTCTGCTGATTCGATAGTGAACTCTTGCTCACCCATAAAGCGGTGACCGCGGATTGTGCGGTCAGAGGCTACGCCAAGGATCTCGCCTTCGATAAGGTCACTACCCATTAGCATCGTCAGTGTTTTCACCGGACGAATAAATTGAGTCGTTTTGTTACCCCAGCGCATTGGCTTAGCGATAGGCAGGTTAGCCAGTGCTTTTGCTGCAAGGTCAACAACGATTTCAGAGGTTGCCTGGCCTTTTACTTCCTGCTTGCACAGTAGCCATTCGCCTTTATCTGTTTTCAGACGCTCAGCTTGTTCAACAGTAATGCCGTTACCACGAGCCCAGCCCTGAGCTGCTTTAGTTGCATTACCTTCTGCGTCAAATGCTACAGAAACTGCAGGACCACGCTTTTCAACTACTTTGTCTGCCTGACCTTCAGCCAGAGCCGCCACTTTTAGTGCCAGACGACGAGGTGCCGCGTACCATTTCACACCCTGGTGCGCCAGATCCGCATCTTTCAGTTCTGCTTCGAAGTTAGCAGCAAATGCTTCTGCCAGAGTACGAAGTTGCGTTGGTGGTAGCTCTTCAGTACCTAGCTCAATTAGGAATTCTTTAGCCATGATTACTTCTCCTCATCCTTTTTACACATTGGGAAGCCTAGAGCTTCACGTGACGCGTAGTACGCTTCTGCAACCGCTTTAGTTAGGTTACGGATACGTAGGATGTAGCGTTGACGCTCAGTTACCGAAATTGCCTTACGTGCGTCTAGCAGGTTAAATGCGTGACCTGCTTTAAGGATGCGCTCATACGCTGGTAGAGGAAGTGGCTTTTCAAGCTCAAGTAGCTCTTTACACTCTTTCTCACACTGCTCAAAGAAGCTAAATAGGAAATCTACATCGGCGTGTTCGAAGTTGTAAGTTGATTGCTCAACTTCATTCTGGTGGAAGATATCACCGTAAGTTACATTGCTACCGTCTGGTGCTACGTTCCATACCAGGTCGTAAACAGAGTCTACTTCCTGAATGTACATTGCCAGACGTTCGATACCGTAAGTGATTTCGCCTGTAACAGGTTTACACTCAAGACCACCAACTTGCTGGAAGTAAGTAAACTGAGTGACTTCCATACCGTTTAGCCAAACTTCCCAACCAAGACCCCATGCGCCTAGCGTTGGGTTTTCCCAGTTGTCTTCAACGAAACGAATATCGTGCACAAGTGGATCGATGCCAAGAACCTCAAGAGAGCCTAGATACAACTCCTGAATGTTGTCTGGAGAAGGTTTTAAAGCCACTTGGAACTGATAGTAGTGCTGCAGACGGTTCGGGTTTTCACCGTAACGACCATCGGTCGGACGACGTGAAGGTTGAACGTAAGCTGTTGACATTGGCTCTGGGCCAAGTGCACGTAGACAGGTCATAGGGTGAGAGGTGCCCGCACCTACTTCCATATCTAGAGGTTGAACAATCGTACAACCGTTTTGTGCCCAGTAATCCTGCAGCGCGAGGATCATTCCCTGGAAGGTTTTGATATCGTATTTTTGCATAGTAATTCGCGCGATTCTTGTGTCTAAAATTGAGAAAAAATAACAATCAAGTATACCCAGATATTGGGCATGGGAGTAGGGGTAATCTTGACTAATTCATAGGCAAAAATCCCCTTTAATGGAATTTTTCTGCCTTATATAACCAAATTTTCTTAAAAGGGAGTTTATTTGTAGTTTCCTGCTTGAGAAACGGCGATGGTGTCGATAGAATCTCGCTGTCTTTGGGGAGTAGCTTACCTATTTATCAACACTGGGATAGTAGGTTCGTTCGTCAACATAATTGATGCAAAATCATCATGGCGTTCGAGACCGGGTACGACGAATTACAAGCAAAAGCGTCACTCGTGTTTAGCAAGACCTTAGACAAATCATCATGAACCGGGGCGGGGCATGAGGTTTGTCTTTGGTTAAAAATATAATCCCTGCCTCAACTGAGCATGTCATGAGTGTTTTAGCTATCTCTATTACCACCGTCGCACTGGCGGAAATTGGTGATAAAACTCAATTATTATCTCTGCTGTTAGCAAGTCGATATCGCAAACCTATTCCTATTATTGCTGCCATTTTCTTTGCGACAATCGCTAATCATGCGTTAGCTGCCTGGTTAGGTGTGGTTGTAGCAGATTACCTTTCTCCGCAAGTTTTAAAGTGGGTGCTGGTGGTCAGTTTCGTCGCTATGGCTGCCTGGGTTTTGATTCCTGACAAACTGGATGATGACGAAGAGATTTCTAATCGAGGTCCCTTTATAGCCAGTTTTATTGCGTTCTTCGTTGCTGAAATTGGTGATAAGACCCAAATTGCCACCTCTATTCTGGGTGCTCAATACGCGGATGCACTGACCTGGGTAATTCTCGGTACCACGATTGGTATGCTATTGGCGAATGTGCCTGTGGTTCTGATTGGTAAGTTATCTGCTGACAAAATGCCGTTGGATCTGATTCGCAAAGTGACGGCCCTGTTGTTTATTGCGTTGGCGACGGGTGCAGCTATCTACTAAAAAACATCGCAGAATATGGTGTTAAATATCAACAACTCGCACCGATATTGCGTTAGTTCAAACTCTGACTTTAATTCGCTCTGAGACGTGATCGCTGACATATTAGTGTCATACTTGTCATGGTAATTTAACCATGTGAATGATAGCGAGAGGGCGAGATGATGCTTACACGTTATATGGGGATGACCCCGAAGAGTCAGAGTTACTTATTCACCTTTGGCCTGGCATTGTGTTTGTTAGCGATGGTGCTTACAGATATGTGGTTACCGATTGTTGCTGGCACCTTCATTTTAACCGGATTGACGGTTGAAGCTTGGATTCGAGTTGCCCACATCATACCGATGCATGAAGAGATGCGTGCAATGAGAAAGCAGATTAATAAACTTCAGGCTGAAGTTCACACCATAGAATACGACGAATAAAACAACGGCTGCCCTGAGCAGCCGTTTTTGTATCTATTGCCAATGGCTTTACGCCATTCCTTTCTTGATCAGGTACAGATACGGCAGTTCTTCCGTCTGCGAACCGATTAACTGATGATCCATAAAGCGGCAAAAGCTTGGAATATCACGAGTAGTCGAAGGATCATCCGCTTTTACCAGCAGTACTTCACCATCTTGCATGTTGCGAATTGTCTTCCTGACCATCATCACTGGCTCTGGGCAGCGTAATCCTTCCGCCTCTAACGTTTTGTTGGCCTGTTCTGTATTGATTGTCATGGTCGTGTCTTTGGTTACTAAATTTGGCCTAGATAATACTAGTGAAGAAAAAATATTCAATAACCCCTTGGCAAACGGATCAATTTGTTTTAACTTAGTTAACAAGTTGGTAACATTTAAACAGGAGAGCAAGTATGTTGACAGCATTAGATCGGCTAACAATCTATTCCGTGCTGTGCTTTATCTCTTTCTGCGCACTTGTTTTACGTTCACCAGCCGAATCGTCGTCGTTTATGCCTCTACTCGGCATGGGTGCGACGGTGGTAGGGATTTGGCTCGAGATGCATCGCTGGCCGAGCGCATCTGAAGAGCAAGAGAATGGATGATAGCGCTTCCAACTGTTATCCGTTTTTTATCACTACGCTCAACTACATTCCGACACTATCCCCAGTTTTCTTGGGCTTCCCCGCTGAAAAGCGGGATTTTTTTTGCCTGAAAAAGGTACAATTACACCATACCTTATTAAAAATGGTGGTTTAACGTGGAATTAGAAGACATTTATCGCCGTGATCTAAGCTTGCTTGTCGCCCTTCGTGTACTTATCGAAGAGTGCAGTGTTAGCAAGGCGGCTAACCGTCTCAATCTCAGCCAGTCGGCGATGAGTCGGGTATTGGGCCGCTTACGGGAAATGCTTTCTGATCCACTCTTTACCCGTCAGGGGCAACATCTTATTCCAACCCAGAAAGCATTAGAAATCGATCGCTCTCTCGGTGAGCCGTTGGAATCATTGCGTCAGTTGCTCTCCCCACTAGAGTTTGAGCCTAAGAGCTGCGATCAGACTTTCAGTATCGCGACCACAGACTATGCGATGCAGACTATCTTGCCGTTTGCGCTGCCACGAATCTATCAAGAAGCGCCAAATGTGTCGTTTAACTTCTTGCCGCTACAGCACGACAGGCTCGCCGATCAACTAACCTATCAAGGTGCAGACTTGGCGATATGTCGTCCTATTGGTCCTGTCGAGCCATTACGTAGTGAAATCCTTGGTCGGGTTGGAGTTTTGTGTTTGTTATCAAAACAGCATCCACTGGCAGATCAGGAGATGAGTCTGGCGGATTACCTCACTTATCCTCACGCGATGATAGCAATCAGTGATGGGGTTAAAGCGTTAATAGAGCAAGCCTTGGTGGATCAGCCTAAACGAAAGATGGTGTTACGTGCATACCATTTAGAAGCCGCGTTAGCGATCGTTGATACCATGCCGATCATTATTACCGTACCAGCCGACTTAGCTTATCTGGTCGCAGAGCGCTATGACTTAGTGATAAAACCGCTGCCGTTCCAGTTTACGCCGTTTGATTACTCTATGATCTGGCATCCACGTTGTGAGCACTCTCCTGCTCAGGAGTGGTTAAGAGGGATTGTTAAAGAAGAGTGTAGCCGCTTAATTGCCAAGCGGATTGAAGACATTGGTTTAGATTAAAACCTCTCAATAAAAAAACAGCCAGCATTACAGGTGCTGGCTGTTTTTATTTGTCTGTAGTTATAGCTTGATGACGACTCGGCCTGTTACCTGACCATTGGTGATGTCTTCAGCGTATTTTGGTGCTTCAGCGAGTTCTACTTCAGTACATGCTTGTTCGAAGTAGCTCTCTGGTAGTAGCTCAACCAGTTTTTCCCATGCCGCGATGCGCTTCTCTGTAGGGCACATAACGGAATCGACACCTTGTAGGCGAACGTTACGCAGAATAAATGGCATTACTGTTGTTGGTAGGTCGAAGCCGCCTGCCAGACCACACGCTGCTACAGCGCTGTTGTAATCCATTTGAGCAAGGACTTTTGCCAGCACTTTGCTACCAACGGTATCGACCGCACCAGCCCAGATCTGTTTTTCTAGTGGGCGTGCTGGTTCTTCAAACTCCACACGGTCGATAATGCGGCTAGCACCAAGCTTCTCTAGCAGTGGACCATTCTGTTCAACGCGACCTGTTACTGCCGCAACTTTGTAGCCCAATGTTGCCAATAGTGATACTGCCACAGAGCCTACGCCGCCACTTGCACCTGTTACAAGTACTTCACCATCTTCAGGTTTGATACCAGCATCAAGTAGCGCCTGAACACATAGCATGCCAGTGAAGCCTGCTGTGCCTACCATCATCGTTTTTTTGCTATCCAGGCCTTTTGGTAGTGGGACTAACCAGTCTGCTTTTAGACGCGCACGTTGAGCCATGCCACCCCAGTGGTTTTCACCTACACCCCAGCCTGTTAGTACGACTTTATCGCCTGCTTGGTAGCGGTTATCTTCAGAGGTAACCACAGTACCTGCCAGATCGATACCCGGAACCATAGGGAAGTTGCGGATAATTTTACCTTTACCAGTGATTGCTAAACCGTCTTTGTAGTTTAGTGATGAGTAATCAACATCAATCAGTACTTCACCTTCTGGCAGTTGCGCTTCATCGATCTGTTCGATAGTTGCGATAGTACGTTTGTCTTCTTGGTTTAGAATCAGTGCGTTAAACATAGGTGGTCTCCACAAATAGAGCAGCAATTTAAAAACTGCATATGAGTGTAGACCTAAAATGGATATGACTAAAATGAAACTTTAGCATTATATCTATGCGTATCACGCATTTTGGCTAAAGATTAACAAACTACGGAATTCAGTAGGGACTAATAAAAGAAAAAGCCCTTAATCCAACAGGTTAAGGGCTTGCTATTCAGACTTATGAAAGGAAGAACTTGTAGGATGGATTATCCGTTTCATCTTTACATCGGTAACCCAACTCACGCAGGTGAGCTGAGAAACGAGTCAGATCGCTTTCATCAAGCTCAAAGCCACATAATACGCGACCATAATCGGCCCCATGATTACGGTAGTTGAATAGACTGATGTTCCAATGAGTACCTAGTGTGCTCAAGAACTTAAGCAGTGCCCCCGGATATTCTGGGAACTCAAAGCTGTATAAACGCTCTTTTAACGGCTTGGATGGCTTACCACCAATCATGTAGCGAATGTGTAACTTAGCCATTTCATCGTCTGATAAATCGACGACTGGATAGCCACCTTCACGCAGGTCATGAATGATATGGTCAAGTTCGTCCTGACCTCCTTGCAAGCGAACACCGACGAAGATGTTTGCCAGAGAGTCATCGTTGTAACGGTAGTTAAACTCGGTGACCGCTCGGCCACCAATCAGGTTACAGAACTCAAAGAAGGCGCCCTGACGTTCAGGGATAGTGACCGCCAGCAGACCCTCACGTTTTTCGCCTAGCTCGCAGCGTTCAGAAACATAACGCAAACCGTGGAAATTGGTATTGGCTCCAGATAGAACCGTACTCAGGTTTTTGCCTTGAAGTTGGTTTTGCTCTGCATACTTCTTCAGTCCAGCCAGTGCAACCGCTCCAGATGGTTCAGCAATCGCACGAGTGTCTTCAAAGATATCTTTTACAGCGGCACAGATTTCATCACTGGAGACCGAGATATGCCCATCGATGTACTTTTGGCAAAGACGGAAAGTTTCGTCACCAATGCGTTTTACCGCAACACCATCGGCAAACATGCTCACTTGGTCAAGAACGACGGGTTCTCCAGCATCAAGTGCTGCTTTCAGACATGATGAATCTTCTGGTTCAACCGCTATCACCTTAATTTCAGGCATCAACTGTTTGACTAACACCGCTATACCAGCGGCAAGGCCACCGCCACCAACAGGGACAAAGATGTAATCTAAGTGTCCGTTCTGCTGCAGCATTTCCATACCAATGGTGCCTTGACCAGCAATAACCAATGGGTGGTCAAAAGGTGGCACAAAGGTATAGTTGTTCTCGGCCGAAAGGCGCTCAGCTTCAGCTTTTGCTTCATCAAAGTTGTTGCCATGAAGAACGACGTTACCACCAAAGCTACGTACCGCTTCAACTTTGATATCCGGCGTTATCTTCGGCATAACAATGGTGGTTTTAATACCAATCTTTGTGCCTGACAGTGCCATACCCTGAGCGTGGTTTCCTGCCGAAGCTGCGATAACACCTGCCGCTTTTTGTTCTTCTGTCAGGCTCGCCAGCATATTGTAGGCGCCACGCAACTTAAACGAGTGCACTGGCTGACGATCTTCACGCTTGATTTGTACGTTGTTGCCAATGCGTGCCGCAAGGCGAGGCATTTCCTGAAGTGGCGTTACCGTTGCCACTTCATAGACTGGGGCTCTTAAGATCTGGCGCAGATAATCCGCGCCAGTTTGGTTAGTCAGAGTCATAAGCTAGTCCTCTAGCTTTGATTTATCTCGTACTGCACCTTTGTCAGCACTGGTCGCCATACTTGCGTAAGCTTTTAGTGCAAATGAAACTTCGCGTTGACGATCGACTGGTTTCCAGCCTAGTTCATCTTGTTTCGCACGGCGCTCAGCAAGTTCCTGTTCAGATACCTCTAGGGAAATTGAACGGTTTGGAATATCAATTGCGATCATATCGCCTTGTTTCACCAGACCAATTGCGCCGCCGTTTGCTGCTTCAGGTGAAGCGTGACCGATAGACAGACCTGATGTACCACCAGAGAAACGACCGTCAGTCAGAAGTGCACACTCTTTGCCTAAGCCCATAGATTTCAGGTAAGTGGTTGGGTAAAGCATTTCCTGCATACCAGGACCACCTTTAGGACCTTCGTAGCGAATAACAACCACATCACCCGCTTTTACTTTACCGCCTAAGATGCCTTCTACTGCATCTTCCTGGCTTTCAAACACAACCGCAGGACCTGTGAACTTATGGATGCTTTCATCCACACCAGCTGTCTTAACAATACAGCCATCCAGTGCGATGTTTCCTGATAGAACCGCTAGACCACCCTCTTGGCTAAAGGCGTTATCTTTAGTACGGATACAACCTTCAGCGCGGTCGTCATCAAGGCGATCCCAACGACAATCCTGAGAGAATGCCTGAGTGGTACGGATACCAGCAGGACCTGCGCGGAAGAACTTTAATACCTCTTCATCTTCGGTCTGGATGATGTCGTACTTCGCTAGCTGCTCTTTCATTGAAAGACCAAGAACGGTGCGCGCTTCGTTGTGTAGCAGGCCTGCACGGTCAAGTTCACCAAGGATAGCCATTACACCACCAGCGCGGTGTACGTCTTCCATATGATATTTCTGGGTTGATGGTGCAACTTTACATAGGTGTGGAACCTGACGAGATAGGCGATCGATATCTTCCATGTCGAAATCCACGTCACCCTCTTGTGCTGCTGCCAGCAGGTGCAAGATAGTGTTAGTTGAACCACCCATTGCGATATCAAGTGCCATCGCGTTTTCAAATGCGTCAAACGTTGCAATGTTGCGTGGTAGTGCAGATTCGTCATCTTGCTCGTAGTAACGACGTGTCAGTTCAACAATGCGTCGACCTGCGTTAAGGAATAGCTGCTCACGGTCTGCGTGCGTTGCCAGCATAGAGCCGTTACCTGGCTGAGAAAGGCCCAGGGCTTCAGTCAGACAGTTCATAGAGTTAGCGGTGAACATACCTGAACATGAGCCACAAGTCGGACACGCGCTACGCTCGATTTGCTCACTTTGCTCGTCTGATACTTTCGGGTCTGCACCCTGAATCATTGCATCAACGAGGTCAAGCTTGATGATTTGGTCAGAAAGCTTAGTTTTACCCGCTTCCATCGGACCACCAGAAACGAAGATGACTGGGATGTTGAGACGCATAGAGGCCATTAGCATCCCTGGTGTGATTTTGTCACAGTTAGAGATACATACCATCGCATCGGCACAGTGCGCGTTAACCATGTACTCTACTGAGTCGGCGATAAGTTCACGTGACGGCAGTGAGTAAAGCATGCCGCCGTGACCCATTGCGATACCGTCATCGACCGCGATGGTGTTGAATTCTTTTGCAATGCCGCCGGCTTTTTCGATTTCTCGTGCGACTAGCTGACCCATGTCTTTTAGGTGTACGTGGCCAGGTACAAACTGAGTAAATGAGTTCACTACAGCAATAATTGGCTTACCAAAATCTTCGTCTTTTACGCCAGTTGCGCGCCATAGGGCACGAGCACCTGCCATGTTACGGCCGTGAGTGGTGGTTGCTGATCTATATTTAGGCATCTTACTACTTCCTTATTTTGCCGGAGCGTTCTCTGGGTAAACGTAATCTAGCCAACCCCATTTATCTTCAGTGGTACCGTTGAACAGGCCAAAGTAAGCTTCTTGTAGCTCTTTGGTAATTGGACCGCGTTTACCGCTGCCCACTTCAATCTTATCGATAGTTGCAACAGGAACGACTTCTGCTGCTGTACCAGTCATAAACACTTCATCTGCAAGGTAAAGTGCTTCACGTGCAATATTTGCTTCACGAACTTCGTAACCGCGATCACGAGCAATCGTCATGATGGAGTCACGAGTAATACCAGGCAGGATTGCGCTGGTTGCTGGTGGTGTTGTGATAACGCCATCTTTAATAACAAAGATGTTTTCGCCGGCACCCTCTGACAGGTAACCATCAACACTTAGTGCAATACCTTCATCGTAACCGTGACGACGAGCTTCACCACCTACCAGTAATGAAGACAGGTAGTTACCACCTGCTTTTGCCGCTGTTGGGATTGTGTTCGGAGCTGCACGATTCCAGCTAGAGATCATGGCATCTACACCTTTCTCTAGTGCTTCTTCACCCAGGTAAGAACCCCAAGGGAATGCAGCAATGATCAGATCCATTTCTGTGCCTACAGGAGGACATACGCCCAAACCTACATTACCAACGAAACCAAGCGGACGAATGTACGCGCTGTCGAGTTTGTTCTGACGCAGTGTTTCACGCGTCGCTTCCATGATTTCTTCTACGCTGTATGGAATAGGGAAGCGGTAGATCTTGGCTGAATCTTTTAAACGCTTAGCGTGCTCAAGATGACGGAAGACAATTGGTCCATTTGGTGTGTTGTAGCAGCGTACGCCTTCGAATACAGAAGTGCCGTAGTGCATAGCGTGAGTCAAAACGTGTACGTTTGCCTCTGCCCAAGGAACCATTTCACCATTAAACCAAATGTAATCTGCTGTTTTTGTAGCCATTATTGCCTTCCTTATGCACAAATCTTTTGTTGTAAGTTGTTATTTGGTAATTCATCTCGCGCGATTTGCGTAACTTCAACGGTGCGTACGTCCCAGAGTTTCTCGATCTGATTAGTCAGGAATGAGATCGGGCGGTCGCTATCAACGATGATTTCTACGCTGGCGATTTTGCTTTCGTGGTTTTGAGTTCCGGCCACTTGTCTTACGGTGAAGCCACGGTGACGAACAACGCGAAGAACACGTTCTAACAGTACGGGTTTGTCGTCTGCTTTAATGTCGATTAAGTATCTTTCCATTTTACGTGTTCTCCAGCATGTCATTGTTTGATGCACCAGGTGGTACTAGTGGCCAGACGTTCTCTTCCTCATCGATTAAAACATGAAGAAGGTATGACGTGTTACTTTCTAGCATCTCTTTTAGCGCTGGCTCAACTTCTTCTTTTTTGGTGATGGTTTTACCAGGAATATCAAAAGCTTTTGCTAGCATTACAAAGTCAGGGTTGTCGTCTAAGATCGTCTCGCTGTGGCGACCATCAAAGAATAGTGATTGCCACTGACGAACCATACCTAAGCGTTGGTTGTTCAGCAGAACAATCTTCACAGGGATCTGACGGCGTTTTAATGTGCCCAGCTCCTGAACGTTCATCATGAACGAACCATCACCTGTAATAAGGATAGATTGATCACCCGGGCGTGCCACTGCTGCACCCATAGCTGCAGGAAGGCCGAAACCCATAGTGCCAAGGCCAGCTGACGTGATGAAGTTTTGTGGATCGCGTGGTTGAATATGCTGCGCAGCCCACATCTGGTGCTGACCTACGTCTGTAGAAACAATCGAGCTATCTGGCATCAGGTCGGAAAGCTGCTTCAATAGACCCGGAGCATAAATCAGCTCACCCGGGTGGTCATAACGCCATTTAAATCCGCTACGAAGGCTTTCACTATGTTTAACCCAAGGCGTAATGTCTTGAGTGAGTTCTAAATGAGGAAGAACAGCTGGGATTTCGCCACGAACTGGAGCATTAGCCTGGCGCAACTTATGGATTTCGGCAGCGTCGATGTCGATATGGATAACTTTGGCATTGGGAGCAAAAGTATCGAGCTTACCTGTCACACGGTCATCAAAACGTGCACCAACAGCAATCAGAAGGTCACACTCCTGAACAACAAGGTTGGCAGCCTTGGTTCCGTGCATACCTAGCATGCCCAGATAGTGTGGGTCATGACGTTCGATAGTGCCTAAGCCTTTCAGCGTACTCACTGATGGCATTGGGTTAAGGCGCAGGAATTCGCGAACCGCATCAGTAGCGTGACCAAGCTGAACACCGCCACCAACGTAAAGTACCGGACGAGAGCTTTGTGATAGAAGGTCCTGAGCCTTAGCGATCGCATCAAGGCTTGCGACTGGCATTGCTGGAGGAGTAAATGGCGGTAGTACATCTACAGGAGCCTGACCTAGCTGGACATCTTTAGCGATATCGACAATGACCGGGCCGGGACGACCTGTTTTCGCTACTTCAAACGCTTCCGCCAATGTTGGCGCCAGCTCGTTGATATCAGTAACCAGGTAGCTGTGCTTGGTACAGGAAAGCGACATACCAATGACGTCCATCTCCTGAAATGCGTCGGTACCAATGTGAGAACTTGCTACCTGACCTGTGATTGCGACTAATGGAATTGAATCCATAAAAGCGTCCGCCAGACCTGTAACTAAGTTTGTTGCTCCCGGACCTGAAGTCGCCATACATACTGCGACATCCTGGGTCGCGCGCGCCATACCAATTGCAGCCATTGCTGCACCTTGTTCATGACGACAGAGGATATGTTCAACGCCACCATCATATAGGGCGTCGTATATCGGCATTATGGCACCACCTGGGTAACCAAAAACGGTTTTAATTCCTTGCTGTTGTAGAGCAGCTACGACTAGCTCTGCACCTGTCATCGTCTACCCCCTTGGCTATCCATATCTTGATGTTGTGTTGTGTTGCACGTCATGTGCGCTCCCATTCTTCCTGCAAGCTCTATTGTTGAGCTTTAAATTTATGTCAGCCAAATTTTTCAGCGTACTAATTGTAAAAAACCCCCGGACTTTGCAGTGCGGGGGTTTTTTCTATTCTGTGGTTATCTTTCGCCCACTAGACCCCGCGCGGTGTCAATAATGACCACGATAATCAGGGCAATCAGTGCGTTAGTGCGGGCGTTGAAGTTCATCTTTATTTCTATAGTTATGTGTGCCTACTAGGGCACGAAAATGTTTGCGTCTCTAGTGGTAACATACATTTCCGTTAAATGACAAGCAAAAACTCATTCTTTTTTCACATTCTTTCAGCATCTAGCCAAGCTATATAACAACCTTGATAAGAAAATGAACTAACTATCAGGGGGATAAATAATGACCAGCCAAAAGACGGATTCACTATGGGATTAGCGATTGTTCATAGCCGGGCCTGTGTTGGGGTCGAAGCACCATCGGTGACGGTTGAAGTACACATTAGTAACGGCATGCCCGGGTTTTGCCTGGTTGGGTTACCGGAAACCACGGTCAAAGAGTCACGTGATAGGGTGCGCAGTGCCATTGTCAACTCACGCTTTGAGTTCCCGCCTAAGCGAATCACCGTTAACCTCGCTCCGGCTGACTTACCTAAAGAAGGTGGTCGCTTTGATCTTCCGATTGCGTTAGGTATTTTAGCGGCGTCCGATCAGATTCCGACCGCAGCTTTATCAGAGCAGGAGTTTATTGGAGAGTTAGCGCTTTCCGGTCAGCTGAGGTGCGTTAAAGGTGTCTTGCCTGCCGCTCTGGCTGCCAATCGCGTCCAACGTCGTCTAGTCGTTCCTGACCAGAATGGCGATCAAGCCGCGTTAGTTGGAGCGGACAGACACAAGTCCGCGCAAAGTCTGCTTGAGGTGTGTGCTGACCTATGTGGTCAGAAATCCCTGTCACTTCATCAAACGACGCAGGACTATAGCCAGAATGATTTGCAGCGTGATATGCAAGATATTATCGGTCAGCAACAGGGCAAGCGAGCGTTAGAGATCGCTGCCGCTGGTAATCATAACTTGTTGTTTTTAGGACCACCGGGCACCGGCAAAACTATGCTTGCCTCAAGGTTGTGTGATTTATTGCCTGAGATGTCTGATCAAGAAGCGTTAGAAACGGCCTCGGTAGCATCACTTACTCAGCAAGAGATTAATGCACACAACTGGAAGCAGAGACCTTTTCGGGCTCCTCACCATACCAGCTCGATGGCTGCGTTAGTCGGCGGCGGATCTATTCCACGCCCAGGGGAGATTTCCTTGGCGCACAACGGCTTACTCTTCCTTGATGAGATGCCAGAATTTGAGCGTAAAGTATTAGATTCTCTGCGTGAGCCGTTGGAGTCCGGAGAAATTATTATTTCTCGTGCGCAAGGCAAAACTCGTTTTCCCGCCCGCTTTCAACTGGTAGGTGCTTTGAATCCTAGTCCAACCGGTTACTACGAAGGCAATCAGTCGCGCGCCAATCCCCAGACTATTTTGCGTTACTTGAGCCGTCTATCAGGACCATTGCTTGATAGGTTTGACATGTCGCTTGAGATCCCGGCGTTACCAAAGGGGACATTAGCTGAAGGCGGTGATCGCGGTGAAGCAACAGCTGTTGTTAAGCAGCGAGTATTGCAGGCACGAGAAACAATGCTAGCGCGAAGCAGTAAGGTCAATGCGTTACTGGGAAGCAGAGAAATAGAAGATTATTGTCCGCTTAAAAAGCAGGACGCACAGTTTTTAGAAGAGGCGTTGCATCGTTTAGGGCTGTCTATTCGTGCCTATCACCGCATCATTAAAGTGGCGCGGACCATTGCTGATCTGGAAGGAGCACAGGATATAGAACGTAATCACTTGGCAGAAGCGCTGGGCTATCGTGCGATGGATCGATTGCTACGCCAGTTAACGGCACAATCGGTATAGTGAAAAGCCCGTCAATGACGGGCTAAAGGTGTGGTTAGAACTTGTAGTTCATACCGACAGAAAAGAGTAACTGCTGCTCATCGTAGAAGTTGATGTTTGAGTCACTCTGTCCATAACCGGCAAACGAAATCAGAGACCAGTCTTGCAAGTCCATAAATTGTTTATATTCGTATGCGGCAAACAGACTGAATTCATCATCTGAACGCGTAGTGTTATAGACAGGGTGAGAGGCGTCGTAGCTGAAGTGAGTATAACCAGCAGTCAGAGCGAATTGATGACGCTCGATGACTTTAAACAGAGAAAGCTCACCACCCCATGAGTTGTAAGAGTAGGCGTCACCCTCGGCATCCGATTTTACAAAGGTGATAGAAGGTGCCAGGAAGGTAGCTTGATCGATGCGCAGGCGGTAATCACCTTTAAGGTAAAGCTTGTCGGCATCTCGTTTGAGTAATTGCGCTGATGAAGCGTAACCAGAATCCAGACCAGAACGCTCGTTTTCTACCTCTTGGGAAGCGTACGCAGTATCTAAGCTAAACCCTGAGTTATTAATGTTGCTCAGCTTAACTCGGAAAGCGTTACCTGTTTCGTCGGTTTCACTGCGATCAGAACCTGTTTTGAAAGGGTCTGCCCACGTTTCTCCAGACATGATTGTCGGTAGGAAAGAGGCATCTATCACTGTTCCATTTGCCAGCTGTTGCTTATAGCCTAGCTCTAACGCTAAGGTACCTACAGCAATATCTTCGCGGGATGTACCGACATAGAACTGCTTATCGAGTTGGCTACCAAAGGTATAGGCAACACTACCGAGTGGAAGTGGCATAACGTTGCTATCGCTTTCGCCTTTTTGGGTGTTGTCAGTGATGGTCGCATTAGCGTCGGTATTAAAGTTGGATGTTGAGGAAAGGTAGCCAGCGCTTAGTGAAACTTCACCACTGATACCAGCGGTGTCTGACAGCTGTGCCATTGCCGGAGCAGTGCAAAAAATGGCAACTGAGAGCATGATAGGTTTAGTGCTCATTACGGGTTCTCCCAATAAGTAATGCATAAGATGGTGACTTAACCGGAAATAGTGTTACTTAACTACTCTGACCATGGTTAGATTAGTTTCAAACTTTCCAATGGCTTGTATAATTACACGCTGTTTTATTATTCATTAATAAAACTATATTAAATTTTCTTAGAATCTCATTATTAAGCGTTATGTTGGCACATTTACTTCTAATTCTGAACGTTACCTTAGTTATCTTAAATTCTGCCTTATGTTCAATCGCGATCTGTGTTGTCGCTGTGTTCAAGCTTGTTCTCCCTACAGCAACATTGAAAGCGAAAGGAACCCAGTTAGCTAATAAGATTATGTGGTTATGGGCAACAATTAATGCTGCAATTCTGAACATTTCTAACCAAATTGAGTGGGACATTGAGGGAGGTGAGGAGCTGAGAAAAGAGGGCTGGTATTTGATGATCAGCAATCATTTAAGCTGGACCGATATTGTCGTGTTGTGCTGTGTGTTTAAAGATCGCATCCCTATGCCGAAGTTCTTCCTCAAGCAGCAACTGCTTTATGTTCCTTTTATCGGTATGGCTTGCTGGGCACTGGATATGCCATTTATGCGCCGTTACTCACGAGAGTATCTAATCCGTCATCCAGAGAAGCGCGGCCAGGATTTGGCAACTACGCGTCGCTCATGTGCTAAGTTCAAACATACGCCAACAACCGTTGTTAACTATGTCGAAGGTACTCGTTTCACTGTGCAGAAGCAGCGTAAAAGCAAAGCGGGTTACGATTATCTTCTGCAACCGAAAACCGGTGGAATTGCTTATACCCTAGCGGCAATGGGCGATCAGTTTGACAATATCATCGATGTTACCCTGGCGTACCCAGATAATACCGAGAAGCCATTTAAAGATGCTTTGATGGGACGAATGAAGAGAATCGTTGTTCGTACCAACGTGCTGCCAGTGGATGAGCAAGTACGCGGCGATTACTTTAACGATAAGCCATACAAGCGTCAGTTCCAGCAGTGGCTGGGCGAAATATGGAAAGATAAAGATGAAGTATTAAAAGAGCTTCATCAAGACAAGTCGTAGCTTGTAGAGCGGATAAAAAAGGGAGCCAACTGGCTCCCTTTTATCTATCTGAAATGATTATTTTAGTGTCAGCAAGTAGTTCACTAATGCGAAGTACTCATCAAGTGTTTTGATGGATTGCGCTTGCACTAAATATTTGTTGTTAACCAATACTGCAGGTACGCCCGACAGGCCACTATCTTTGAACTGTTTGTCGAAACGACGAACCATTGAATCTACAGCAAAGCCATTGAACGCTGCGTCGAATTTCTTCGCATCCACACCTTCATCAAGGAAGATTTGACGTAGCTCTTCGTCATTTTTTGGTGCTTTGCGCATGTTGTGAATGCGGTTAAACAGCACTGGTGTCATTTTATCTTCGATTTTAAGAACGATCATAGTGGCGTAAGCTTTGCTCATCGACTCACCCATGTTACCGCCCATAAACGAAACGTGGTTTTTCTGGAACTTAGCATCTTTTGGCAGCTGTGCTTTTAGCTGCTGAATGATAGGTTCAAAAGTATTACAGTGGGGGCAGTAGAAGGAGAAAAACTCAGTCACTGTTGGCTTTTTAGAAGCTTCCAGATCAAGGACTTTGTAATGCTCACCTTGACTAAATTGTGCAGCATGAGCAGATAGGCTCAGCATTAGTGTTGCGACAAGTGCAAACAGCTTTTTCATTCTTAACTCCATGTTAATTATTGTAGTTACCACTGTGGCATGAGTGAAAGTGGTGCTTCATTTAATGCAGATATCTGCTCTTTGAAACCAAGAACCTGACTCTCCCAATATTTTGGATCATTAAACCATGGGAAGGCGAGAGGAAACGCAGGATCTTGCCATCTTTTTGCTAGCCATGCCATATAGTGCACCATACGTAGACCACGCAGAGGCTCGATTAGTTTCAATTCGCTGAGATTAAAGTCGTTAAACTCCTGATACGCTTCCAGAATGATATCGAGCTGCATGATTTTATCGGCTCGCTCACCATTTAGAAGCATCCACAGATCCTGAATCGCAGGACCATTACGCGAATCATCCAGGTCGACAAACATTGGCCCATCACGCCACAGGATGTTGCCCGGGTGGCAATCGCCATGCAGACGCAACATGCTGGTGGACTCGGTCCAGTGCTGCTCGAGTGAGCTGATCAGCAGGTCGAGATCATTAAAAAAAGCGTTCTCCAGATGCATTGGAATAAATGGTGAGTTTTCCAGTAGCTTACGAGGTTGGTAAACATACTCTTCGAGACCAATGGTTGGACGGTGTTTGAAGATCTGTTTAGAGCCAACTTTATGGATACGACCTAAGAAACGGCCCACGCCTTCCAGCTGATCGAGGTTATCGACTTCAAACTGGCGCCCACCAACACTGGCAAACAGTGCAAACAAATAACCCTGATAGTGATGTAACGTCTGTCCATTGATGCGGACCGGTGGAGCTACAGGTATCTCTGATTCGATCAACTCAAGAGTAAAATCATGCTCTTCCTGAATCTGTTGCTGACTCCAACGCTCTGGGCGGTAGAACTTCACCACATAACGCTGACGTTCTTCATCAGTGAACTGATAGACGCGGTTTTCATAACTGTTAAGTGCTAAAAATCCCGACTCGGCGCGGATCCCGATACTCTCTAGCGCATACCACATAAAGTCTGGGGTGAGCGCGTCAAAGTTAAAAGCTTGCTGGGTCATAAAATAAAAGAGGCTCATTGCTGAGCCTCTTTCCATTGGGTGAATAGACAGTCTAGAGCTTCTTAATGAAGCGACTCTCTATGGCAATAGTGAAGTCTTCGCTGTCGGACAGTATAAACTGAATTGTCGAAACAGGAGAGCTGAGTTTGTCAGGATGAACACCAAGGCTCATTGGCAGGTTAAGTACTTCACCCGGTTCTACCTGTACGGTTTGTTTGCCGTACCAAGAGACATCACTAAGTCCTTCTACGTCCAGTTTGTACTCTTGTTCTTGTTGAGTCTTGTTGATGATCTTAAGAGTGTAAGTGTTCTCTACTTCGCCCAAACCATTCACTCTGAACAGCTGGTTACGATCACGTAGTACGCTCAGGCCTGCCGGGTCAACACTGGCAACCTGAACAAAGAACAGGCCAATCATTACTAATAATACCGCGCCGTAGCCCAGCAGTTTAGGGCGAGCAACCTTAGTGTGTTTACCCGAAAGACGGTGCTCAGTTGTGTAGCTGATGAGTCCTTTTTCATAGCCCATGCGATCCATGGTTTTGTCACAGGCATCAATACAGGCACCACAGTTAATACATTCGTATTGCAGGCCGTCACGAATATCGATCCCTGTCGGACAAACCTGAACACACAGGTCACAATCAATACAATCACCAAGTCCCAGTGCTTTAGGATCGGCTTTGCGAGAGCGAGGGCCACGTGTTTCGCCACGCTTGGTATTGTAGCCGACGATAAAGGTGTCTTTATCGAACATCGCGGACTGGAAACGAGCGTAAGGGCACATGTGAACACACATGATAGAGCGCATCCAACCCGCATTAGCGTAAGTACAAATAGCAAAAAAGAGTACCCAGAATACTGGCCAGAACTCAGCGTCGAAAGTAAAGAATCCGACGACCAGCTCTTTAATCGGCACGAAGTAACCAGTGAAGGTGAAACCTGTCGCCAGAGCAATACCCCACCAAGCTAAATGTTTCGCTGTCTTGCGTAAGGCAAGATTGGCCGTCATTTTGCCTGAATCTTGCTTACGACGTTTGTTGGCACTGCCTTCTAGTTTCTCTTCAAACCATATGTACATAAAGGTCCAGACGGTTTGCGGGCATAGGTAGCCACACCATACCCGACCTAAGAAGGTGGTGAGGAAAAACAGGCCAAAGGCGGCGATCATAAACAGTAGCGCAAGCAGAGTCAGATCTTGCGGATAAAGGGTGGTACCGAAAAAGTTGAACTGTTGATGACCAATATCAAGTAGGATTGCTTGGCGCTCGCCATAAGGAATCCATGGGATAAGGGCAAAAAATACCAGCAGGAACCAACCACCGTAGCGGCGCAGCTTCTGAAAGGTTCCTTTACTCTCGCGGACGTAAATCCGATTGCTTGGGTTAAACCTGTCGCCCTTGGTCTTATGAGTTTTCGGGTTAAAGGTTTTGGGAGTCACATCTTTGATATCGATTTTATCCTGACTCATTACGCTTCCTTCTTTAGGCTAAAAGGCGAGATTTCTGCTGATCTCGCTCGTTAGACATTGCTATCTATTATTTTAGTAATTACTTATGCTCGGCGATTATATACGCAATAACATTTTTATTTCTTTAACACTATCAACCTTTAACAACAAAGATCAGTACAGTTTTATAAATAAATAACCTAACAGTTTTACCTTTATACGGTCGGTAGATATAAAAAAAGCGACCTGGGGTCGCTTTTATTTTCAATCTGTTTTTACTCTATGATGCCGCGAGCGCGTAGAATCGCAGTTTTAAAGTCATCTTCCTGGTCTTTTTTAAGACCCGGGATCATTTCATCTTTGCCGCTGTTACGCATTTTAAGATGGTAGATCAGAACATCATCAGTCAGCTCTTCAAGCTTTCCCTGGTAACCTGCTTCTTGCGCCAGTTTGACGATAAACTGCAGCAGGTTCATTTCCTGATCTTTTTGCCACTCTGGTTCCAGCAGCTCTAACAGTTCTTCTATTCGATGGCATTTCATCAGCTTTCTCCACACAACTTATAATGATTTGTCGCTAAAGGTATCAAATAGGTACTGAGAAGGTAAGAAAAAAGCGCAGCCAAGACTGCGCTTTTTAATTAAGCAGCTTTAACCACTTTAGGAGAAGCCACAGTCATTAAGGCTGTTTTTTCAACTAAGGTCATGGTTGGAGCGACTTTCTTTGCCACAGGAGCGGAAGTGAAACCGCTACGACGGCGCATCGCACTTGTGTTTGTGTGCGAGAACCTGACTGTTGTTGGGCGCATTAATTTACCTAACTGTCAGGCATATCCATTGCCAATGTAATGGCCTGATTAACTATGAGTTGAGCTCCATTGCTGAAGTTTGGCTCTTCTGGCTTACGCCAATCCAAATAATTAATCAGGAATATTGATATGCACGCATATCAATAAATAGATTAGCATTATCAGTCAGATTGGTCGATATGTAATCGATGTGTGGTTGCTACAATTATGTGAACAAGTCACTAGCAGTGAGACAGCAAAGCAGATTAGTATGAAAATAATTTAATGGTCTCGTGTGTGCCAAGGAGGTGTGTATGTCGTTGTTTAAGAAAACGCTGGCGACGTTTGGTATTGGCTCTGCAAAAGTCGACTCTGTACTCCAGCAAGAAGTACTGTATCCGGGACAAAAACTCAACATTACCATTCATGTTTATGGTGGTTCGACTGCTCAAGAGATAGATAACATCGATCTCAAGCTTTATTGCCGCTATATCAAAGAGGTGCCAGCTAATCACGATAAAGACAAAGCCAATGCTGGCCGAATGCGCCGTGTTCCGGCAAGTTATGCATTAGCTGAGTGGTCACTGCCTTACGCTTTCACCATTGAGCCTGGCGAAACGCGCGATTTCGCAGTAGAGCTGGATGTACCTTGGAATACGCCAGTTACCATTGGTGATTCTAAAGTCTGGCTAGAGACAGGTTTGGATATCGCGATGGCAAAAGATCCTACTGATAAAGATATTCTCACTGTACGACCTGACCCACTGTTAGACGGCATTTTTACTGCGTTGGAAGAGCAGGGGCTGCGTATTCGTCAGGTTGAGTGTGAAGAAGTAGACGGCTTTGCCATGCCATTTGTACAGGAATTTGAGTTTGTTCCTACCACTGGGCCTTTTCATGGCCGTTGGCGAGAGTTAGAAGTGGTCGCCTATCGCAGCGATGATGAGTTACAGATGTGGTTTGAAATTGACCGTCATCGTGAAGGTGCCAAAGGTATGCTCGCAAGCTTGCTAGGCATTGGTGATCTAAAGCGTCAGATGTCGATTCCACTGCATACTTCTGCTCAGGAAGCAGGGCAGAAAGTGGTTGAATATCTGGATAGCCACTCTTAACCAAAAATTAACCAACTTTCAGCTTACAACTGTAAGCCTAATATGCCATACTCTTGAGTAATTATTCCAATCGTTACTCAAGAGTAGGGCCGAATGTCTGCTAATCCAGCCGCTGCATACAGTGTTAAAGAAGAGTTTGCCAATACGCTAACCCATGCTCTGGGTATGGTGCTGAGTATTGTTGGCTTGGTACTGCTGCTGATCAAATCTACAGAGCACAACGCCGATACACTGACGATCACTAGTATGAGTGTTTATGGTGCGAGTATGATTGTGCTGTTTTTAGCTTCCACTCTTTATCATGCTGTGCCGTACCAAAAAGCCAAACGTGCACTGAAAACTTTCGACCATTGTGCAATCTATCTGTTGATTGCTGGTAGTTACACGCCCTTTCTATTGGTGAGCTTACGTACACCACTGGCAATTAGCCTGATGGTTGTGATTTGGAGCATCGCCCTGTTCGGTATCATTATGAAGATGGCGTTTGTTTATCGCTTTAAAAGGCTTTCTCTCGCCACTTACCTGATCATGGGCTGGTTATCTTTGATAGTGATTTATCAACTGGCGATGAACTTGTCGTTAGGTGGCTTGGCGCTGCTAGCGGCTGGCGGTTTGATTTATTCGCTGGGTGTGATCTTCTATGTCGCGAAACGCATCCCTTACAATCATGCTATCTGGCATGGCTTTGTTCTGGCGGGATGCGCTTGTCACTTCTTTGCTATTTATCTTTATGTTGAGCCCGTCTAGCGAGTTTCAACTTTGATGATTTTTGCGTTGATTTGGTACTGATCTGCACGCTTAACATCAATTTTTATCGTCTTACCTGCAACCGCTTGTTGTGGACGCAGGTAAGTGTCAGCAAGGCGTTTAATGGAAGTCCAGACTGACACGGTTTCAGTCGCGACAACAGCGCCTGACATATCCATCAATTCCAGTTCCACTTCTACTGACACCACAGATTGAGTACTTTGGTTAGTCAGTGATGTCTCGATAACCAACTGATCTGACTGGTATTGAGCTGTGCCTAACAGCAGATCTACACCAGAATCAGAAAGCTGCATAACCGGCTTTTGGCTACCTAGTGTAATCACGCTGCCCACTTGTCGATTAATGACAGGAATAGTCGCCACGGGTTTTACTGGGATTGCGCTACTTGTCGCTGTTGCTTCAGTTGTTTGCGTCTCTACAACGTATTGCCAGGTGAAGTCATCATTAAGCTGAACCTGACGTCCATCGTTTAGTGTTACGGTTTGCGCCGCAAAGGTCATGCTGCTTACTAGCAGGCATGACAGTCCAAGAGTCGTTTTCATATTCATTCCTTAACGTCGCCAGAAGGCAGGGAAGAAGAGTACCAGTAGGGTCAGGATCTCCAGTCGTCCCATTAGCATCCCCAGACTGAGTAACCATTTTGCTGCATCAGGCAGAGGCGCAAAGTTACCCGTCGGGCCGATAACCGAACCCATGCCAGGGCCGACATTGGCCACTGCGGTAATTGAGCCTGAAATACTGGTGATCGGGTCGAGCCCCATCGCACTCAGGCCACCTGCAATAGCAATAATAGTGATAAAAAAAGTTAAACCAAAAGCCACCACTGAACGCACGATATCATCGTTGACCGGACGTTGATTGTAGCGTTGAACAAAGACACCAGAAGGGTGGATCAGTTTCATCATCTGCTTATTGAGCAGAGTAATCGCAATCTGAAAGCGGAAAATCTTGATCCCGCCAGAGGTTGAGCCGGAACAGGCGCCAGCCATCATCAAGAAAGCAAACAGCGTGGTTGGTAATGCGCCCCAGGCGGTAAAGTCTTCGAGACCAAAACCTGTGGTGGTGACGACCGAAACAATGTTAAACATCGACACTCGCAATGCATCGAGTACCGCGTAGCCATCACGAATAACCAGCCAGGCTGAAATGATCAGACTGCTAATCAGAAACAGATAAGAGAAGCCTCTGACCTGAGCATCCTGAAGTAACTCGTTGAGTCTGCGTTTTCTGATTGCCGCAACAAACAACAAGAAAGGTAAGCCGCCCAGGAACATAAACAGAGTAGCAACCCAGTGGGCACCGTTAGAGAAATGGTTCATTGAACCATCGGATGTCGAGTAGCCACCCGTCGATAACGTGGTAAAGGCGTGGTTTATCGCTTCAAACAGATTCATGCCAGTCAGCAGATAACCGACAATACACAGCCCGGTTAATGCTAAATAAACCGCGACGATATTCTTCGCTACCGTTTTGGCTCTTGGGCTACTTTTATCTGACCAGTCTGACGATTCAGTATGGAACAGCTTCATACCACCGACGTTTAACATCGGCAGTACAGCTACGGCCATAACGATAAAGCCAATGCCTCCCAGCCACTGCAATATTGAACGCCACAGCAGGATACTTGGCGCCATATTGTCTAGCCCACTTAGCACCGTAGACCCAGTAGTAGTGATGCCTGACATGGTTTCAAAGTAAGCGTCTGTGAAACTGATGTGGTTGATAAATACGAACGGCAGAGCTGCAAACGCGCTGGCAATGGTCCACACCAGACTGGTGATAAGGAACATATCGCGCACACTGAGTTTAAAATCTTTGGTTCGGCCAATACTGAGACAGATAAAAGCGGCCAGATGAGTGATCAGGACCGCTTGACCAAATTCGAGAAAACCTGACGTACCAGTGATAAACGCAACTAAGGTAGGGACGTACATAAATAGGGCGAGTTTAGAAAGAACTAGCCCTATAACAAACAGTACGGGACGGAAATTAACCATAACCTCTGCCTAAAGGAAGAACGGACTTGGCTGGAATAGCGCTTCTACGTCTGGTACGTACTTCTTATCAACCAGGAACATCACCACGTGATCATCCTGTTCGATAACGGTACGGTCATGGGCAATCAGTACCTCTTCGCCACGAACAATGGCGCCGATAGTGGTACCCGGTGGAAGTTTAATGTCGCCAATCGCTCGGCCAACCACCTTCGAAGTGGTTTCATCACCGTGGGCAATCGCTTCGATCGCTTCTGCTGCACCGCGTCGTAGTGAAGATACGTTAACAATATCCGCACGACGAACGTGTGTCAGTAGTGCTGAGATAGTCGCTTGCTGTGGCGAGATCGCAACGTCGATAACACCGCCTTGTACAAGATCAACGTAGGCACCGCGCTGGATAAGCACCATCACTTTCTTCGCACCCATGCGTTTTGCCAGCATGGCAGACATGATGTTCGTTTCATCTTCGTTGGTCAGGGCGATAAACACATCAACCTGATCGATATTCTCTTCAGCCAGCAACTCTTGGTCTGCCGCGTCGCCACAGAATACGATTGTGTTTTCCAGTTCTTCTGAAAGTTTCTCAGCGCGCTGATAGCTGCGTTCAATAAGCTTAACGCTGTAGGACTGCTCAAGACGACGAGCTAAACTGGCACCAATGTTACCCCCGCCGACAATCATGATGCGTCGGTAAGGTTTCTCAAGACGTTGCAGCTCACTCATTACTGAGCGAATGTGGTTACTTGCGGCAACAAAGAATACCTCATCGTCGGCTTCGATAATGGTGGTCCCCTGTGGACGGATTGGGCGGCCTTGACGGAAAATTGCGGCTACACGGGTATCAATATGTGGCATGTGTTCACGCAGTGCCGATAGTGCGTTACCAACCAGTGGGCCACCGTAATAAGCTTTAACCGCAACCAGACTGACTTTCTGCTCTGCGAAGCTTACTACCTGTAGAGCACCAGGATACTGAATCAGGCGTTCAATATAGCTGGTAACAAGCTCTTCCGGGGCGATTAAGTGGTCAACAGGCACCGCACCAGACTGGAATAGCGCTTCCTTTTCAGACAGGTACTGAGGCGAACGAATACGGGCGATACGGTTTGGAGTGTTAAACAGAGAGAAAGCGACCTGACAGGCAGCCATGTTAGTCTCATCCATATTGGTTACCGCGACCAACATATCGGCATCTTGTGCGCCCGCTTCACGGAGCACGTCCGGGTGGCTTGCATGGCCATTCACCACACGTAGATCGTATTTATCTTGAAGTTCACGCAGGCGATCTGAGTCTTTATCGACGATGGTTATATCGTTGTTCTCACCGACCAGGTTTTCTGCCAACGTGCCGCCAACCTGACCCGCACCAAGAATGATGATTTTCATACCGTTTTCTCGTTTAACTACTTAAAAAGGCGACAGGAGTACTGCCGCCATATCACTTACGCGTTCTTAGTTAGGATGGCGTAATAGAAACCATCCATATCCTCTTCACCTGGTAAAATCTGACGTCCAGGGTTATCTACGTCCGAACCTTGCAACTGAGCGTCTGAGGTACGAGCAAGGAAAGCTTTAACTTGCTCTTTGTTCTCCTGAGGCGTAATCGAGCAGGTCGCATACACTAGTGTGCCGCCCGGTTTAAGTTGCTGCCACATCGCATCAAGAATTTCACGTTGTAGCTCAGCTAATGCTGCAATATCGTCAGCGCGACGTAACCATTTGATATCTGGGTGACGACGGATAACGCCAGTCGCAGAGCAAGGTGCATCAAGTAGAATGCGATCAAATTGCTCGCCTTGCCACCAATCTTGCGGATTTCGTGCGTCACCGCAAATCACTTTGGCTTTAAGGTTTAAACGCTGCAAGTTATCGTGAACTCGCTTCAGACGTGTATCGTCACAATCAATAGCAACCACTTCACTGCCTTGAGTGCGTTCCAGAATATGTGCTGTTTTACCGCCAGGCGCCGCACAGCAATCTAAGATAAGCTCGCCATCTTGCGGAGTCAGGTAGTTAATTGATAACTGAGCAGCAGCGTCCTGCACCGATACCCAACCCTTTTCAAAGCCAGGTAATTTAGTCACGTCACACGGGGCGGCCAATTTTACGGCGTCTTCGGCTTCGCTATGAATCGTGTTATCAATGTTTTCATTTTTAAGTAATTCAAGGTACTCATCGCGTGAGTGGTGTTGGTGGTTCACACGTAGCCACATCGGCGCTTTGCTGTTGTTCGCTTCAACAATCTCTTGCCACTGCTGTGGGTAGCTTTCCTGCAGAAGCTTAAGTAGCCAGCCTGGATGACCATATTTGCCGGCATTGTGGCTCACCGCCATTGCATCCAACTCTTCCTGATTTCGCTGATAGTTACGCAAAACTGCGTTGATTAAGCCGCGCAGACGTGGGCCTTTAAGAGTTTTCGTACCTTCAACGGTCTCACCTACAGCTGCGTGCGCAGGAATACGCATAAAACTAAGCTGGTAGATACCCACCAGAATCAGGTGGTGGAAGACGCGTTGTTTACCTTTTAGTGGTTTATCCATCAGCTCGTTGGCAATGGACTCTAAACGCGGTAAGTAACGCAGTGCGCCATAGCAGATTTCCTGCAATAGTGCGTGGTCACGAGGTTTGATGGTCTGTTGAGCCGCAGGAAGTGCGTTTGAAAGAGAGTGACCCTTATCGACCACTTGGAATAGGACGTTGGCTGCAGCAGCGCGAACATTCATATTGAGTACCTTAATGGTGCGAGAGCATCTCTGCTCTCGAAAAGTTCGTAATAGTGAGCCTGACCTTCGTTGCCAGGCTCGAACGGGGATTAGCTAAGTACGCTACCCACTTCAAACCAGCTTGCACGAGAGTTGAGAATATCTTGCACAGGCATCGCTTTTTTACCTGGGATCTGTAGCTGTTCCAGAACCAGTACACCATTACCAGTTGCTACATGGATACCAGACTTATCAGCTTGCAGAATTGTGCCAGCAGGCTTAGCTGAAGTTTGCTCTTCAACACGGCTTTGCCAAACTTTGATGCTGTTCTCTGCTGCTTCAAAGTGGCTCATTGGCCAAGGGTTGAAAGCACGAACGCAACGTTCAATGTGTGTCGCCTCGTCACTCCAGTTGATGCGAGCTTCTTCTTTGCTGAGTTTCTTAGCATAGTTAGCGAGTTCGTCATCTTGTTTTTCTGCAACTGCAGTACCGTTAGCGATGTCTGAAAGGCATTCAACCAAGGCTTGTGGGCCAAGCTCAGCAAGCTTTTCATACATTGAGGCGCTCGTGTCAGTCGCTTCAATAGGTAGAGTGGCAATTTTCAGCATATCGCCAGTATCAAGACCGATATCCATTTGCATGATGGTCACGCCAGTTTCTTTGTCACCAGCCCAGATCGAGCGTTGGATCGGCGCAGCACCACGCCAGCGTGGCAGAATTGAACCATGAACGTTAATACAGCCAAGTTTTGGTGTATCTAGCACCGCTTGAGGCAGAAGCAGACCGTAAGCAACCACAACCATAAGATCGGCATTGAGGTCTGCCAGTTCTTGTTTCGCCTCATCCGATTTGAAGTTTTCTGGTTGGTATACCGGAATATTATGCTCAAGAGCGATATTTTTTACCGGACTTGCTGTCAGCTTCTTACCACGGCCCGCTGGGCGATCTGGTTGAGTGTAAACAGCAATGATCTCGTGCTCCGAAGACAACAACGCCGCCAAGTGACGGGCGGCGAAATCCGGAGTACCAGCAAAAACAATTTTTAAAGGTTTGCTCAAGGTACCTTCCTTCTATTGGTTAGCGGTTAAGCTTTCGCGTTTTTCTCGTTGAAGCGTTTGATCTTAGCAAGCTTGTCTTGGATGCGTTTACGCTTAAGAGGCGAAAGATAATCAACAAAAAGTTTGCCTTCTAAGTGGTCCAACTCGTGCTGAACACAAATCGCTAGCAGGTCGTCAGCTTCAAAAGTGAACTCTTCGCCATCGCGATTAAGTGCTTTTACTGTTACTTCTGCTGCACGTGGAACTAATGCACGCGCGCCAGGAACAGAAAGACAGCCTTCTTCGATGCCATCTTCACCGCGCTTTTCGATAATTTCTGGATTGATCAGAACCATAGGCTCGTCACGGGTATCTGAAACATCGATAACAACAATGCGTTGGTGGAAATCTACCTGGGTCGCAGCCAGGCCGATACCTTCTTCGTCGTACATGGTTTCAATCATGTCATCAACGAACTTTTGAATCTCAGGTGTCACTGCTTCCACGGGCTTTGCCACTGTGCGCAGGCGATCATCTGGGAATGTTAATACTTGTAATACAGACATATACACTCGAATGTTGAACTGTGCCAAATCAGGATAAACCTTGTTGGCTCAATTCTAGACATTTTACATCCCAAATGACAGCATCAATGCGGCTTTTTAAATCGCTTCTCGTTCTCTAAGCAGGCGCGAACAGCGATAAAACTATCCATAACTGACGTGCAGTGAGGTTAGATTTTTGAGGTTGTTGCTCAGCGGTGGCAGCGACTAAACAGATGGGAGTGGGTTTATGTCTACTGAGGAGTTGGCCGCATGGTTGGCGCTTTATTTTATCCCTGGAGTTGGGCCGAAGAGTTTTTCCCGTCTGCTGAACCATGACTCGCCAGTGAACATCGTTCGTTCTTCTGTGGAAACATTACGAGCGCTTGGCCTGAGTGATAAGCAAGTCTCCTACCTGACTCAGCGCTCGTCGCAGGATGTCGCGCAGTGCCTCGAGTGGCATGAGCAAGATGAATTGCACCATATCGTCACTCAGCAAGATAATGATTACCCAAGCTTACTTGCTCAGAGCGCAGGTTCACCGCCGATTCTGTTTGTGAAAGGCAACCTGGCGAGCTTGTCATTGCCTCAGCTCGCTATTGTTGGTAGCCGGTCAGCCAGCCTTGATGGTCTTACTACTGCGCGTCAGTTTGCGCAGCACCTGGTGAGTCATCAGTTAGCTATCACTAGTGGTTTGGCTCTGGGCGTTGATGGTTATGCCCATGATGGAGCTTTGCAGGCTGGCGGGCAGACAATTGCAGTATTGGGTTGCGGCCTACAAACGATTTACCCCGCGCGGCATCGTCAGTTGGCAAGCCGAATAATTGAAGCTCAGGGTGCGCTGGTTTCTGAGTTCCATCCGCTCGCTAAACCTAAAGCTGCTCATTTTCCGCGTCGAAACAGAATTATTAGTGGGCTCTCTTTGGGGGTGCTAGTGGTAGAAGCCGCGGAGAAGAGTGGTTCACTGATCACGGCTCGCTACGCTGTGGAGCAAGGAAGGGAAGTGTTTGCACTGCCCGGATCTATTCATAATGTTAACGCTCGTGGCTGTAACTTGCTGATTCAACAGGGAGCATGTCTGGTTCTCACCATTGATGATATTATCAATGAAGTAGAAACGCTTTTGCGGTGGTCTAACAGTAGTAAGCCGCAGATCCAAAATGAACTTTCCAGTGAAATAGGTTGTAAAGAACAATTGCCATTTCCTCAGCTGTTAGCTAACGTAGGAAGTAAGGCTATACCAGTTGATATTCTTGCAAACAGGACCAATATACCTGTGCAGGAAGTCATGATGCAGCTCTTAGAGCTTGAGCTCTCAGGGCATGTTGTTGCAGTTTCCGGTGGCTATATTTTAAAGGGGAGGGGCTAGCTATGATGATGGATATCCTGATGTATCTATTCGAAACCTACATCCATAGCGATGCAGAGTTACAAGTCAATCAAGATGAGCTAGAAGAAGAGCTTCTTCGCGCTGGCTTTCATCAAAAAGACATTTATAAAGCCCTTGTCTGGCTAGAAGAACTGGCGGCACTGCAGCAAAGTGAAACTCACTCGGCTATCTCAGTGTGCAGTACTTCGAACTCGACACGTATCTACACCGCTAAAGAGTGCGAGCGACTCACAATTGAATGTCGCGGCTTCTTAACCTTTTTAGAACAGGTCAATGTACTGACGACGGAAACTCGTGAAATGGTTATAGACCGTATCATGGGTCTTGAAACCGATGAGTTCGAGCTAGATGATCTGAAGTGGATTGTGCTGATGGTACTGTTCAATGTACCTGGCAATGAAAACGCTTATACGCTTATGGAAGAGCTGTTGTATACCAAAGAGCAAGGTATTCTGCATTAATCTCCAAGAGTCGATATGAGTAACAAAATTGATCATCAACTGTTCTCTGCCCACGAGCATGCATTAGAGCACCAAGCCTGTCCTAAGTGTCAGGAAAACCAGCGTGAAGGCGAATTACAGCTTCGTCATGGTAAGCATGGTCCTTTTTTTGGCTGCAACCAGTATCCTGAGTGCGACTATATTAAGCCGTTACATCAGAATGATGGCCATATTGTTAAAGAGTTAGGCGTTGCCTGCCCTGAGTGCGGTAATGAACTGGTGTTGCGTCAGGGACGCTACGGTATGTTTATCGGTTGTAGCCATTATCCACAATGTCACCATATCGAATCGCTTGAACAGCCTAAAGAAGAGCAGGCCGCCCCACAAACGCACACGTGTCCGGAATGCCTCAAAGGCCAACTGGTTGAGCGTAAGACACGCTTTGGCAAACTCTTCTATGCCTGTGATAATTATCCGAAATGCAAGTTTGCAGTTAATCAGCCTCCTGTCGCAGGTCACTGTGAGAAATGTGGCTTCCCACTGTTAATAGAGAAGAAACTCGCCAGTGGTATTAAGCGCCAGTGCGCTAATCGCAAGTGTCACCACACCCAATCAGAACAATAAAAAACGGCGCATATAGCGCCGTTTTTCTATGTCTTATTCTCTATTCAGAGAAATTTTCAGCGAATTCATGCACAGCAGGGAAGGCTTGCTTATCAAGCAGGTTTGCCAGCGCGCATAATTTGCGTTGAAGTTCACCGTTGTAGTCACCACACACGTTGATATGACCCATTTTGCGACCGGCACGTTTTTCTTTGCCGTACCAATGAACATGGCAGCCATCCATCGCCAGAACTTCAGCGGGTAAGGTGTCTTCGCCTAAGATGTTGATCATAGAAGTCGAGCGAATCAGCTTTGTGCTGCCTAATGGCAAACCACAAACGGCACGCAGGTGATTTTCAAACTGACAGGTTTCTGCGCCTTGCTGAGTCCAGTGACCTGAGTTGTGGACACGCGGTGCGATTTCGTTAACCAGTAAAGTGCCATCGACATCAAAAAATTCCAGTGCCAGTACACCAACATACTCCAGTCGCTCTGCCACCGAGGTAAACATAGCTTTAGCCTGCTCTTGTAGTTCAGTGTCTGCGATCGCAGTGGATAGAGTCAGTACACCATCGGTATGAATGTTTTCCGCTAACGGATACACTGCGACAGAGCCATCTTTTGCACGCGTACCCACTAAGGATACTTCGCGCTTAAATGGAACAAACTCTTCTGCAACGATTGCCTGCGTGTCGGTAGCGGCAATGCACTCGGCCATTTCACCCCAGATTTGATCGGTTTGGCTCAAATCTTTCAGGCGCCATTGGCCTTTTCCGTCGTATCCACCCAGAGCACTTTTCAGGACCATAGGAATACCGACATGCTCGATAGCCAGCTCGAAATCTTCGCGATTCTTAATCACATAGTATTTAGCATTACGAACGTCTGCCTGATCGAGTAGTGCTTTCTCGATACGGCGATCTCCGCCCGCTTTTATCGCTTGGGTCGACGGGAGAAACTTGCCGCTATTCTCGCAGATGTCGAGAATATGGTGCGGGATATGTTCAAATTCGGCAGTGATGACATCTGCTTGCTCGATAGCATTCGCGAGTCCACGACCAATCACGGCTTGAGTGAGTGGGTGAACAATATTCTCACTACCCACATCGTAGGCAGAAATCTCAATGTTAAGAGGTGCACCAGCAAGTGACATCATTCGTGCCAGCTGACCTGCGCCTAACACTAAAACATGCATCGACTTAGTCCTCTGCTGGGTTTGGGTTAGCAAGTACAGTTTCAGTTTGCTCACTGCGGAACGCTTCAACCTTAGCCATCACTTCTTCGTCGTGAGTACCAAGAATCTGAGCGGCAAGAATACCCGCATTTGCTGCGCCTGCTTCACCAATAGCCAGTGTGCCTACCGCGATACCTTTTGGCATTTGCACGATAGAGTAGAGAGAGTCCAGCCCACTTAGTGCGCGAGACTGTACAGGAACACCAAGTACAGGTAATGAGGTAAATGCAGCAGCCATACCTGGTAGGTGTGCAGCACCGCCAGCACCGGCAATAATCACTTTAAGTCCACGCTCTTTAGCGCTGGTCGCGTAATCTGCAAGAAGTTGAGGGGTACGGTGTGCTGATACAACTTTGGTTTCGTATTCCACGCCAAACTTGTCTAGCATTTCCGCGGCTAGTTTCATTGTTGGCCAATCTGATTTTGAACCCATGATGATACCGACTTTCATCTCAAACTCCTTCAAAGCGCATAGAATGGTGAGCAAATAATTTGAGCGCATTATACGGGGATTTTAATCTTAAGCAAACGTTTGCGTCGGGTTTGAAAGCGACTAGGGTGAATTTATCGATAAATAGCTTTAGTGTCTGGTGCGAATGTTTGTACACTTATTGCTGATTGATGATGAATAGGAAGTGGCTGGTGGATAACTTTGATAAGGCGCTCAGTGCTTTACGTAACGGTGAAGTCATTGCTTACCCAACAGAGGGAGTATTTGGTGTTGGTTGTGATCCTGACAGCCCTCAAGCGATAGAAAAGCTACTTAAACTCAAGCAGAGACCGATTGAGAAAGGGCTGATTCTCATCGCAGCCAGTTACCAACAGTTGCTGCCTTATATCGATGAGTCTCAGTTAAGCGCCGAGCAGTTGCAACAGGTACAGAAAAGTTGGCCTGGTCCGGTAACCTGGGTGATGCCGTGCAGTGAGAAGGTGTCAGATTGGGTATCTGGGCAGTACGACTCGATTGCGGTTCGTGTGAGTGATCATCCTTTAGTACAAAAGATGTGTAATGCATTTGGAAAGCCGTTAACCTCTACCAGCGCGAATTTATCCGGTCAGCCACCCTGTATGACAACAGAAGAAGTTTACCAGCAACTCGGTAGCCAGTTGGTTGCAGTGCTGGAAGGTCAGACTGGTGGACGAGAAAAACCAAGTGAGATTCGCGATGCAAAAACCTCACAAGTATTAAGACAGGGATAACCCTGCAGTTAAGGAAGTCGTATGTCAGCGATAGATAAACTAGCGGTAAAGCAGTTTCTAATGAAGCTCCAGGATTCAATTTGTCAGCAATTGGAAGAGGCTGATGGGCAAGCGGTATTTGTCGAAGATGAGTGGCACCGTGAACCGGGTGAGAAACTAGGTGGAGGCGGCCGTACTCGTGTCATGAAAGACGGTGCGGTATTTGAGCAAGGTGGGGTTAACTTCTCTCATGTTGAAGGTAAAGAGATGCCGGCCTCAGCAACAGCGCATCGTCCTGAACTTGCTGGTCGTCGTTTTGAAGCTATGGGTGTTTCTTTGGTTATGCACCCGAATAACCCTTATGTACCAACCTCTCACGCGAATGTACGTTTCTTTATTGCCGAGAAAGAGGGTGAAGATCCTATCTGGTGGTTCGGTGGTGGTTTCGATTTAACGCCATTCTACCCATTCGAAGAAGATGCTCAGTACTGGCACAATACTGCTAAGGAAGTGTGTGCCCCATTCGGTAGCGAAGTTTATCCAGAACATAAAGCTTGGTGTGACCGATATTTCTATCTCCCTCATCGCGATGAAACTCGTGGTGTTGGCGGCCTGTTCTTTGATGATCTCAATCATTGGGAGTTCGACAAGTGCTTTGATTACATTAAGGCAGTAGGTGAAGGCTATACCGAAGCTTACTTACCGATAGTGGAGCGTCGCAAAGAGACCACATATGGCGATCGTGAACGTCAGTTCCAGTTATACCGTCGAGGTCGTTATGTTGAGTTTAACCTAGTGTTTGACCGCGGTACCCTGTTTGGTTTGCAAAGTGGTGGGCGGACTGAGTCGATCCTAATGTCGATGCCTCCTCTGGCGCGTTGGGAATACGCGTATCAGGTCGAGCCTAACTCACCAGAAGCGGAGCTATATGATCACTACCTTAAACCAAGAGAGTGGTAAGGCTTTCTTCCTTATATAGATAGTGATAGGGTCAACTTAACTTAGTTGACCCTTTTTATTTCTGCAGGTAAGGATATGACACAGCAAATAGATCGCTACGCCGTTTTTGGCAATCCCATTGGACACAGTAAATCCCCTTTTATTCATACTCTATTTGCTCGCCAGACTAACCAGTCTCTTACCTATACAGCAGAGCTTGCTCCTGTTGGTGAATTTAACAGTGCCGCAAAGATGTTTTTTTCTACTGGCGGCAAAGGGTGCAATGTCACCGTACCTTTTAAAGAGGACGCCTATCAGTTTGCCACGCGACTAACCGAGCGAGCGCAACTAGCCGGAGCGGTGAATACGCTTAAGAAGCTTGATGATGGTGAAATTGTTGGCGATAACACTGACGGTGAAGGTCTTGTTCAGGACTTACTGCAATATCAAGTACCTTTAAAAGATGCTCGTATCCTTGTGATTGGTGCCGGTGGTGCGGCAAGAGGGGTGATCAAGCCCTTGTTAGATCAGCAGCCAAGTGAAATCGTCATTACCAACCGAACGCTCTCAAAAGCCCAGCAGTTACAAGAAATGTTCTCACCCTATGGTAATGTTCGTTCGGTCGCAATGTCAGAGATTAACGATAGCTTTGATGTGGTTATCAACTCTACCTCGGCCAGCCTGAGTGGTGAACTGCCTGATATTTCCGCAACGATTTTTACTTCGCATACATACGCGTACGACATGATGTATGGAGCAGGTAACACCGCTTTTAACCAGTGGGCGCTGGATAATAATGTTGCTGCGGCTTACGATGGCTTAGGTATGTTAGTTGGTCAGGCGGCGGAGAGCTTTATGCTGTGGCGTGGACTTAGACCGGGTACGAAACAAATTCTGCGTGAACTGCGCAAGAATCTAGAAGGAATGTAAACTTGAACCAGTCGATCTTATTTCCTGATCTGCAAACCTGGGATGAACAAAATCGAGCAATGACGTTTCCAGCACAACAGTCAGGCGCTTTGATAGAGTGTATTGTTAGTCAGGAAGAGTTGGAAAAGCTCTCAGGGCAAAGCATTAGTGATGCTCAGCAAGCTCAGGACCTCTTTGCTCAATACCGTTTTGAGTTAGAGGAACTTGCCGAGCAGCTCATCGAAGATGAAGAGTTTAATGCTGATGGTAAAGTAGAGGTAATTAGTTAAGGTCTTCTACTTGATGTAGGTAGTCCTCTTTATTCTGTACATAGTTATCAGCAGACTTTTGCAAGAAAGCACGTTCAGCGTCATTGAGAGGGCGTGCTTGCTTGACTGGGCTACCCACATATAGATATCCGCTTTCTAACACCTTTCCAGGTGGTACTAAGCTACCAGCACCTATCATTACCTCTTCTTCTATTACTACACCGTCTAGCACTATTGCCCCCATACCAACCAAAACACGATCTTTGATAGTACAACCGTGCAGCATGACTTTGTGACCTATGGTGACATCATTACCAATAATAAGCGGGTAACCTTCAGGGTTCTCTGCATTCTTATGGGTAACATGCAAAACACTGCCATCTTGAATGTTAGTACGTTCACCAATATGGATATGGTTAACATCACCACGCGCAGCAACCAAAGGCCAAACGCTGGAATCATCGCCGATTTTAATTTCTCCAACCAAAATAGAGCTACTATCTATATAGACGCGCTGACCAATTTGAGGCTTTATACCTTTGTAACTACGTAGAGAGCTCATTTTTTCTCCTTATTAGAGGGGGAAGTTGGCTTTGAGAGCCTAGAAAAGTGTTAAAAACAGCTAGTTTTGAATAGAAAATACTCAAACGATAAAAAAATCAAAAAAAACTGAAAAAAGCACTTGCCAATGTGATGGCGATCTCTATAATGCCCCCTCGCTGACACGGGAACGGTTCGAAAGAAACGAAAGCCCAGTTAGCAAGGTCAATTAGCCAAGCGGAAACGCTTGAAAAAAGTTTGAAAAAAGTGGTTGACACTAAACTTTATCTCGCTAAAATGACCGCCTCTTCCGAAGTGATGTAAGTCACAAAGAAGAATAGCTCTTTAACAATATAAACCTATCAATCTGTGTGGGCACTCGTTGATGATAATCCAATTAGATACCTCGGTATCAAATTAGGTTTCAATGAAACGAAGTGACCATTGAATCGAAAGATTCAGCACAGTCAATTCAAACATTACTTATGCTATTTATTTAGCAAAGGAATGTTCAGTATTCATTGAGCCGACAAAATCTTAAATTGAAGAGTTTGATCATGGCTCAGATTGAACGCTGGCGGCAGGCCTAACACATGCAAGTCGAGCGGAAACGAGTTAACTGAACCTTCGGGGAACGT
>Ga0209379_10000215_pt1 | contig 62207 bp, 51 predicted proteins | sample tdDd001_FD_187124 | JGI IMG/M metagenome (GOLD analysis project Ga0209379, IMG submission 187124) | Marine sediment microbial communities from the Atlantic coast under amendment with organic carbon and nitrate - tdDd00.1 (SPAdes)... | ecosystem: Environmental > Aquatic > Marine > Coastal >... | reverse complement strand
CACAGGAGAATGGTTACAAAACCGATGTTCGTTGGTTCGAACTGAGAAATCAAAATGGAGTGGGACTGAGAATCAGTTCTAAGGATAAACTGGGGTTTTCTGCTCACCACAATCCGTTGGAAGACTTTGATCAACTTACTCATAAAGACTTTAGACATACCAATGATATTGTGAAGAAAGATGGTGTTTTCATTAATCTGGATCTAAAAATGATGGGAGTAGCAGGAGATAATTCGTGGGGAGCGACACCTTATAAAGAATATTCTATTCCTCCTAGAGATTATGAGTTTAGTTTTGTAATGAAACCATTATAATATCTAAAAAACTTTATGAAATTATAATAAAAAACGCGTGAAAATTCTTGAGTTAACAGGTCAAATTTATACATCCTAGAAATATTATTTCTAAATAATTAAACTTTTCTTCATCGAAAGAAGAATTAATTTCTTTTGATGAAGAAATAGCAAATTTATTATTTTTAGAACGTGATATTCGTAAAATAGAAACTAAATTTCTTAATATTTTGTTGATAATCGATAAATGAGTTTAAAATAATTAATGTGATTGACAATAAACTACTGCTACTAAGAGATGAACTTTCAAAATCTATTGTTGCTTTTGAAAAGATGGCAGATGGAGATTTCGAAATTTATTTTAACGATTGTTCTTGTTATTCAGAATTTAAGGATAATCTGAATCACCTTTATTATGAATTTATAAAAGAAGTTCAGGGAAATTTGTTAAAAATTGATTCTGAAAAGGGAATTCATATTTATCTTGAAATGCTCATGCATTTGTTTGAACTTTTGGATGAACAAATTGGAACCTATCCTGATTTTGTAACTCCTCATAGAAAAACAAAGATGGTTTCAAGAATCAATACAAAAGTTTCTTGTATTCACACCAACCCAGATGATTTGAATCAACTTCTAATCTATTTTCAACATCAGAAAAAAATCACTAGAAAGTCAATCAAGTTTATTCAAGTCTTCAAAGAGAAATGCTCAAACGAATTACCAAATGATCATTCAAATACATTGACTTGGAAAGATGAGTTGAAGGAGTTTTATCCTGAAATGACCAGAATAAAAAACGAACTGAATCAAATTGGGAGTATTCCAGACAGAATTGACTTTTTACACAAGGAAAGAGATCGTTTGAATTTGGAATACCAAAAGAAAAATAAGCAACTGTATTCTTCTCCCATTAACTTCTTTTTTGAATCTAGAATTGAATGCCTGAAAGATGTTTTGATATGGATGAATGGTAAGCAGACTGATCAATCAAAGGTTGAAAAAACAGACAATCAGGAAATAGATGATCGCAGAGTAAAGTACTCCGAAGGTTTTAAGTGGACAGAGAGTAAAGCTTCATTGGTTGAATTGATCTATGCTTTGTATTATAATCCTAAGGCTTTGCATATTGGTAAAAACAGCATTAAGGAATTGGCTAAAATATTTGAGCAATTGTTTGATATTGACTTGGGAGATGTTTACCATATCTATTATGAACTCAAAAGTCGAAAACTGGAACCTGCTAAATTTATCGATTCCTTGAAAAGCTCTTTTTTGAAAAAAATTGAAGAGGAAAATGAGCTATAAATTTTTCCCTAGTTGGGACAGGAGTTTGGAAATGATTTTTTAAAATAATTTCAATTTGAGTTGACATCAAAATCTATCATTTAAAATTTTAGAATTATGCCAACAGAAATTGTTACTACGGATGATTTGAGGGAGTTCAAAATTGAATTCTTTCAGGAACTGAGAAAACTACTAAAAGAGCACTACGGACAACCATCAAAGAAATGGTTAAAATCCTATGAAGTTCGTGAACTATTGGGAATATCTCCTGGAACCCTTCAAAACCTGAGAGCCAATGGAACCCTTCCTTTTACCAAGATAGGAGGCGTGATTTTCTATGACTACGAGAACATTAAAAAGATGCTGGAAGACAATGTGATTCAAACCAAATTTCTTTTGGGAAGAAGGAGATGAATTATATCAAGCACCTGAATGGTTTCTTTCAGATCTTGGAAGAAGACCAGAGAATGACTCCCTATCACATAAGTCTTTATTTGAGTTGTTTCATACTTTGGAATATGAACCGTTTTCGGAATCCATTTCCCATTAGTCGTTTTGAAATGATGAAACTCTCCAGGATAGGCTCTGTGAATACCTATGCAAAGTGCATCAAAGAATTGGGAACGTGGGGATACATTGAGTACACTCCATCTGCCAATATGCATTCGGGAAGTATGATCAGCTGTATTAGATTCGATACTGCAAGAAGTATTGCCAGTGATACGGCTGTTGATACTTCATCCGATACAGCAAGTGATACACTTTTAATAAACATTACAAACAGTATAAAGGGGAAAACTAAAAAAACTTCCCCAAAAAGAACAGGGAAAACTTCAAAAAACAGATTGCATGCCAGTACCGATAAAGATTACTCAGAACCCCTATAAGGATTTGGCAGACCTGAAGGATGGAACCTACAACTTCAACTTTACAGCTTGCCTGAATTGGCTGGAAGAGTGTGGAAAGAAATCTTTTGGTTCTCACTTCAAGATCAGCAAGGAAGATCATGATGTGATCTTCAGGTTGTTGGTCTATGCCATTGGCGATAAGAAGAGCTGCAAACAAAAAAACATTATGCTTCACAAGGGAATTCTACTTACAGGTCCCATAGGTTGTGGAAAAACTTCCCTGATGATTCTGGCCAATTACTTCTTTCCGGCTTTGAAACAGTACAGGATCAAATCATCCCGGGAAATCAGCTTTGAGTTTGAAAAAGACGGATACCAGGTGATACATCGATACGGAAGAGGCTTTGTGCATAGTATGGGAGGAAAGTTACGCTCCGGGATTCTATGCTTTGATGATTTGGGTGTAGAACAGGTGCAAAAGTACTATGGGAATGACTGCAATGTAATGGCAGAAATTCTGCTTACCCGATACGATCTGTTTGTACAGCGAAAAATACTCACCCATGCTACCACCAATCTTTCAGCATCTGAGTTGGAGTCTCTTTACGGAAACCGTGTTCGCAGTAGGTTAAGGGAAATGTTTAACCTGGTTGCCTTTGAAAAAAATGCCAGAGACAAAAGAATTTAAGCTTACCCACAATCCGAGGCATTTTCTTTGCATCAATTTAAGACAGAATTACTTTAAGATCTTTCTTTCTGATCTTTGTTTGCTATTGAAAATCAATAGTTGGAAAAAGCCTTCACTTCCCACGGCAAAAGTATTCCTTCCATTTCACTCTAGTCATACATTTGCCTTTTTTGCCATCCCTTTTTAGTGATATTAAAGCTTGTAATCAATTAATTTTGAAAAGGGATCAGAATGTAATAGTTTGCTCGTCAGACACATTCACAGACTCTTTTCGAAGCAGACAAGCCCCATGTTCCTTAGGGACATTGTCTTGTACTTCTCTCTTCGCTCTGAAAGAGTCTTTCCTTAATATGCAAGAATATTCCTTCCATTTCATTCCAGTCTTACACTTGCTTTTTCTTAGATAGGTGTTTAATCATTTGGATTCATTGTTTTATAGGTGACAATTTTTAAAAGCTACCAAAAGAGCTTAAAACAAGGAAAAAGAAAGCCAAATATATCCCTGAGAAAGATAAACTACAAGGCCATGCAGAGTAGCCCTATTGGTTTGTAGTTTGCCCTGAAAGAGATCAAAGTTTGGTAGCCTTGTATTTTATCCTTCTCAAGTTTTGGAAGAGACTTTCTTTTCTTTTTTTGAGCCTTTTTTCTTCTCTTTTGGAGTGATAAAAATAATTAATGATGGACTTTGTTTTGATTTGATGTCCAACTTGGGTAGGAGGCAGAGTAAATGCTGTTAATTTGAATCAAACCTACTTTTTTTACTACAATCCTGCATTTTTTAGCTGAACAATAAAAACTTCCCTAGTCCTGTCCCAACTTGTGAAAAACACATGATTCAATTTCAGAGCTTTGACCTATCAAATTCTCAAGTGGAATTTTGAAAAACAATACGATTAAAAATTTAAAACACCTACTCATGTTTGGATTGGAAAAAATAGCCTGGACTGAATTCATAGGTCTGTTAGTTGTCCTTCTATTGATATGGTATTTGAGCTTGCTGATTACAGCATGGTGGAAAGAAAAGCTAAAAACAAAGAAGGATCTGTTTGAACAGGCGCAGCATGATGATTTTTCATCTCATCAAGTAGCTCCCTTGAAAGTATCAGAGAAGGACTTTTCCTCAAAGCTTATTGAAGAAATTACTGGTGAGAGAATCTCACTGCAATCCCTACTCTATGAAGAAACAGGCATGGATGAAGGATATGAACTGGATTACTTCCTGGGAGGGCATGAGGCCACACTCTTTTCCATTTTAAGTCAGGTACAATGTGAATAGTAACCTTTTAAAAACAAATACTTCATGAAACAAATCAATCGAAAATTTTTTCAAAGACTCAGTGCTTTTTTGATCATTGCGTACTGCTCCATTAGTCATACGATAGCTCAAAGCTCATCGGGTATCGATCAGGCAACAACGGAAATCAATTCTTATGTGGATCCAGTCTCCAACCTGATCATTGCCATTGGTGCTGTAGTTGGACTCATAGGAGGGGTTCGTGTCTACATCAAATGGCAAAGTGGAGATCAGGATACACAAAAGGCCATCATGGGATGGTTTGGCGCTTGTCTGTTTCTCATTTTGGTAGGCGTAGTCATCAAAGCATTCTTTGCCTGATGGAAAGCTACGGGGTCCAAAAAATTGACACCAGCCTCTATGTAAAAGGATTTTCAGGAAGCCTGGTTTACCTGGCCCTGTATGCTGTAATCGGATCATTCCTCCTTTTTGTCACCCTTTACATCCTGGCTGGTGTCTTTCCTGCACTTCTCATATGCTGTCCCTGCTTTTTTACACTCCTATACCGATTGAATCGGATTCAAAAAAAATACGGGCATGAGGGCTGGACCAAGAAAAGACATGCCCGCAAATTGCCTCACTTCATCCTTGTCAAAAGAAGAATCTGTCAAATCTAAATCATGCACGTAAAATCCATAGAACAAACACTATCCGTACTAGGATTCCAGGGAGATTTTCTGATCTCTAATAATCTGGATCTGAGCTTTGGCTTGAAATTGCAACTGCCTGAGAGTTTATCCTGTAGCCAGGAACAATTCTATAGCCTGCATGATTGCTTCAAGAGAATTGTCAATTTGTTACCACAAAACACCCTCTTACATAAACAGGATTTCTTTTTTGTGGATCAGTATTCCGGAGTTGGATCAAATAGGCAGACTGGCTTGAACGATTCTTACAGCAAGCATTTCAAGGGAAGAACCTTCTTGAAACATGAATCCTATATTTACATCTCTTTGCTCAACAAGGGACTTTTGAAAAACTACCTGGGATCTTCCCTGATTATGAAAGGACAGATCAAAGAGCTGGAGATACAGCGAGATGAAAAGGCCAGGGAATTACAAGCCAATCTGATGACATTGCTGAGACAATCAGGTATTGCATGTGAACCAATCAAAAGAGAAGAAGCCATTGGTACAAAGGAAAAGACCGGTTTGATAGAATCTTTTTTGACCCTCAATTTCCAAAATGAAAAACCACTACTGGGAGGGATTGACTTCAGGGACAGACTCAGGGTCATGGATCAGTTTGTGGAAATCCTCAGTCTGAGTGATTATTCCCATGTTCCATCAAGTTTAAGGCCTATTGGTGATCATCCGGGGAATGGACTTCCCACATCATTTGTCTATCCATTGACCTTTCATTTGCCATTTTCCCATGTCACCAACCAGTTTATCTACGTTCCGGGACAGCAGGAAGTAAAAGCTATGTTGGAAAGCAATTACAAGAAGATTTACAGTTTGTCTCGTTTTTCTTCGGAAAACAAGATCAATGCAGGACTGATTGAAAGCTTTTTGGATACGGTACAAAGCAGTGGAGAGAAGATTGTAAAAACACATTTTAATGTCATACTGATGGAAGAGTCACTGGGAAAACTCAAGCAAAACAAAAGTGAGTGCGCCTCTGCATTTTCTTTGATGAACTGTTTTCCCTATCAGCACAGCTTTGATCTTCCAATGTTATTCTTTGCCTCTATGCCTTTTTCCACCCAGCTACCGGAATCAGAGCTGTTCATTACACAGGTGCCGCAGGCTTGTTGCCTGACCAATTTTGAAGGTGAAGTAAGAAATTCTCAATCCGACTTTTGTATTCAGCTTTCCAACCGTAAAGAAGGATGCCCGGTGCAAATCGATCTTTCTGATGAGCCCATGGAAAAGCATTGGATCCACAACAGAAACAAACTCATCATCGGCGGATCAGGTTCCGGAAAATCCTTTTTTACCAATCACCTGTTAAGGCAGTATGCAGAAAACGGCAATTGTCACATTGTGCTTTTGGACGTTGGACGCAGCTACGAGATGCTGACCCGATATCTGAATGAAAGCCTGAAAAAACAGGGAGGAGCCATGATGGTGGAATTCACAACGGACCAGCCCATCTCTTTTAATCCATTTGTGATAGAAGGAGAGCTGAATGTGGAGAGAAAACAAACCATTATCTCGGTAATCTATACCATCTACAAGGAAGATCTTTCCGACATGGAAAGGGATGTCATTGCCCATTCGGTTAGTGATTATCTGAATACACCCGGACTGGAACGATCCTTTAATGGCTATTACCGTTTTAGTATGGATTACATCCCTGATTTGGTGGAAAGACAAGCCTTGGAGTTTAATACCAATGAGTACTTCTTTATCCTGAGCAAGTACTTTGAAGGAGGAGAATACGATTATCTCTTGAATAAAGCCATGAAAACCGATGAGTTCTTTGCCTGTCCTTTCCTGGTATTTGAGTTGGACAATATCAAGGATCATCCTGTTATTTTTCCCGTTGCTACGCTTATCATCATGGATATTTTCCTGCAAAAGATGAGAAGATTAAAGGGCGTTCGAAAGGTAATTTGCATAGAAGAGGCCTGGAAGGCCATCGCCACACCTCAGATGGCTGGCTACATGAAATACTTTTTCAAGACCATCAGAAAATTCTTTGGAGAAGCCATGGTGGTGACACAGGAGGTGGATGATGTCATCTCATCACCCATCATCCGTGATGCCATCATCAACAATGCAGACACGAGAATCCTGCTGGACATGAGCAAATTCAAAAACAAGTTTGATCAGATCAGTCAGTTTTTGGGCTTAACGGAATTTCAAAAGGAACAGATCCTCTCCATTAACAAAAACCTTCCGGGAGACAGAAAACTCAAAGAGATTTTCATTTCCCTTGGAGCTTACTCCAGGGTGTTTGCACTGGAAGTGAGCAAGGCTGAGTATTACTGCTACACCACAGAACAAAAAGAGAAGGAAATGTTACTTGACAAACTCTCCGGGGAAAATTCCCTGATTGAAATTTTAAATCAAATGTAAATCACATTAAAACCATATAAAGATGAAAACAACAATTATAGGAATCGTTCTGCTTTTAACATTTCAATTAAGCGGAATTGAAAAAGTAATCGCTCAAACTCCTGTTACGGATGTTGGAGCCGGCATTCAAAGGGAAGCCCTTTGGAAACAGGAAAAGGGAATCCTGGCTAAAATCAATTGGTACAACGTGCTGATAAAAGCCTTGAACGGGGACATCAAAGGATTGACAGGAGAGATGCTTGGCATAGATCAGAAAATGCTGGAAAGCCTGGAGAAAGTATCTGCACTGATTAAAGACTACAAGCGGGTACAGGAAACCAAACGAATGTTGGATAAGGTAATGGACATCTATGCCAAAAAACTGCCTTTGCTGATTCAGGATGAGAATTTCACAAATGAGCAGGCTGTAGTCATCGTTCAGTCCTTTGATCTAATACTGGATGACAGCAGACAGCTTGTAAATACCATTCTGAAAACCATTCTCAAGGACAACCTGCTGATGATGGATGACAAGCAGCGATACGATACCATCAACGGCGTTTACCTGAGTGTGAAACAGCACTATGGAACCATCTGCTACCTCTACAACAAGCTCCTGTATGCTTCCTATTTGAGAAGCTATCAAAGTAAGAACCTGGAAGGCTTTGCCATGTATTACTCATTGTATAAATAAAGATAGAACCATGAAAAAACTAAAAATCACCATCGCTATCATATCCCTGTTTGTATTTCTTCCAGCAATGGAAACAAATGCCCAGGTCATAGCCATTAAAAAATGGAAGGGAAGATACCCTAGGATGAACAACAATTATCCCCAATCCTTTATTGCATTCAGGGGCTGGTTGCCTCCGAAACCACATCTTTTTGTGCGGATTTCACCCACCCATTATTACTGGAAAGTAAAATCCATTCCGGTAACTGACTCCAAGGAAACTACAGGAAAAATCAAAACAGGTTTGCTGCGCATTTTTTCCAAACTGATGGAAAGATCCCAGTTTAAGGGAAGACACAGGGAAACAGGTCTGATCAAACTCATGAGTGAATTTCAAAAGCAGATCGACCAAAAACTCTTTGACAGCCGCAAGGATCAGCTGGCAGATATCTACGGATTGACAGAAGCCTTTCTGGAACTCTATGGCAGGATGGATGAATTCAAACAGATAAAACATGGGGCTAAGGTCAGGAAAATCCTGAAAAAGGAAGCAAATGAACTCTTGGAACAGTTTCTAATGGTAAATCTTCTGGAAACAGATCACGGACAGAAATTTCAGGCTTTTACCCATATCAGAACAAGACTGATACATCTCTTTGGGGAGGTAGACTACAGCATTAATAAAATGCACTACTTCCAACACTTTGGTACATACCAGAATACTCATTACGCATTTTTAACCCAATAATCAGCCATCATGATCTTACAGGTATTGACAACAAATGATTTTTTTGCCTTTACAGATGCATTGGTAAATACAGGAATCAATCATGCAAGGATACTGGTGGATATGGCAAGAGCCATAGGAGGGATTGCAGCCTTTTTCTACATTTCCAAACGCATCTATGAAGAACTGATCGCCGACAATCCCATTTCCCTGCTTCCACTTCTAAGACCTTTTGCCTTTGTCTTGGTTTTGAGTTTTTGGGGCGTTTTTGTCAACCTTTTGATGGTGCCAACCAAAGGACTGGGCACCCTTTCAGAAGCCATTTATGCAGACAAGAAACACATTGTAGCCCAAAGACTGGAAGAGAAGCAACATGCCATGCTGGCAGCAGATTTGCCCGTTTTCTATGAAAATGAAGAGAAAGAGGCAGCCCTTTGGGACAAGGGGATCAACATTTTATTGACCACCTACAACATCATGACGGGAAGAGCCATACAAAACCAAATCAATTTCTACATCATGGATGCCATTCGTCAGGTGTTGGAATCCATATTTGAAGCCATCGTTTACCTGATTGCCTTTCTGCGAACCATCTTCTGTGTACTATTGGTCATCTTCGGACCACTGGTCTTTGCCCTTTCCATATTTGATGGATTCCAGGACAACTACCTGCAATGGATTGCCCGTTTTATCAATGTGAATCTGTATCTGCCCATTGCCCTTTTGATTTTGGCATTGGTACAGGAAGTACTCATCTACATGCTGGAATGGGAGATCAATCAAATTAATAGTATGCTGATCTATCAACCACAACTATTCTATGTCACAAGCCTTGTAGTACCCATTTGCGGTATTGTTGGCATGAGTATGGTACCCAAAATTGCATCATGGATTGTGCAGGCAACGGGAACCAACTCAGGAGGAGGCAGAATGTTCAGAACAGCAGCTACCATGGCCATTACCAAAGGAATGTTGAAATAAAAGAAAGGGTAAGAGATGAAGAAAATATTTGACATCCAAAGAAAGTTTCGCTTTACGGTCTACATCCTATTTGCGAGTGCTGTATTGATGATTGGAGTGAGTGTATATGTCTTTCAGCTTTCAGCAAATATGGTTGAGCGATCCAGACAAAAGATCTATGTGCTGGACAATGGCAAATCCCTATTGATGGCTCTAAGGGAGGATATCTCCGAGAACCGCAATGCAGAAGCCCGGGATCATGTCAAAAGGTTTCATGAGCTCTTCTTTACCATGGAACCTGACAAGGACTATATCGAAAAAAATGTAAGGGAAGCCCTTCATATGGCTGATCGATCCGCCATGGATCAATATCAGTCCTACAAGGAAAAGAACCTCTACAACCAGGTGATTGCTTCGGATATCAGCATGACCATTCACACAGATTCCATCCAATTGGATTTTTCCACCTATCCATACCGCTTTCATTTTTACGGAAAGCAAAAGATTGTACGAAAATCCAATATCACCATTCGCAGCCTGATCACATCGGGAACACTGAGAAATATCTCCAGAACGGATAATAACCCACATGGCTTTCTGATGGAAAATTGGCGCATCACAGACAATAAGGATCTGGAGACCATCAAAAGAAAAACTTTTTAAGAAAGGAATAGAAAATGAAAAACGGAAAGAATCTACAAGACAAAAAAATCTTCACAGAGGGGATTGATAAATGGATTAAAAAAGCAGATCGGGATGATCAATCTTTGGATCCAGTCATTCGAAAAAGAAAATGGGTTCTGATCCTTTGTTTCCTCTTCGTTCTCTTTGCCGCTTCCTTCATCTGGAATCCCATGGTTAGGCTACCTGAAGATACGATTGACTTGTCAAGAGAACAGGAAAAGTCACCTTACAAGAATGGCACATACGGCTTTGAAATGCCAATAGACTCCTTTGAAAATCATCTAAAAACCAATATCCATGAAAAGCTATCTGAAAAAGAATAAAGCACTGTTGATTTTGCCTTTGGTATTGATCCCCTTTGTCATCCTGATTTTTTATATCCTGGGAGGAGGAGAGCAAGTCTCCAATCAACGAAATGACAATCAAATTCAGGCGGACGGTGCCAATTATCTGCTTCCTCAAGCAGAAAAAAGCATAGAGATTTTTGACAAGTTGGAAGCTTACCAGAATGAAAACCAACCCGTTGAATCGAGAATTCATGATCTGGACTCGGTACATATCAAAACAGATTTAACAGATGTACAGGCTGATAGTTTGCAGACATTACTACAAAATCATTCCAAGACAGATGTATCCAACAAATTATTGGCACACATCAAACGAAAGGAACAGGTGCTTAAACGGGAGAGGAATGATGAGAAACCATTTCATAGAATAGTCCCTAATCAAAAGCAGACATCTTTAATAGCAGTCAGGGAACATGAGGCAAAAAACAATCCTAATTCTGAAAATGAGCTCAAAAGAGCATTGCAAGTCCATGAAAGCGGATTGCAAGAACTGGAGGAAGTCTTTGATCAGAACATTAGTCTAAACCGTGAAAATGATTCCCTGAAATACTTTTTGAAAAATGCCCTGGAAAAATTGAAATATCTGGAAGAGAAAAAAGAGAAGAAGTTCAGCCTGGAGAAGAAGCATAAAACAGGTTTTGATCGAAGAAATTCACAAACTTCCATGATCAAGGCAGAAGTTTGCGAAACTACAACCGTGCTCAATGGAAATCGCATCAAAATGAGGCTACTTGATGATGCATGGATAGATGGAAGAAAGGCAGTAAAACACAGTTTCTTTTATGGGATCTGCAAGATCAAAGATGAACGCCTGAATATACAGGTAAGCAGCTTTCCCTTAGAGGACAATTTTCTGCCTGTGGATTTGCTCATCCATGATCTGGATGGATTGCCAGGCCTTTATGTACCGGATAATGCAGCCAGGCGTGTAAGCAAAGAGATAGGTTCCAGAACAAATCTTTCACCTCTTTGGAGTATGGGCAGCGATCCCATTACCGGTATCGGAATCAATACCGCTGATCGCACAGCACAGGCCTTGATCCAACGAGTGAAACTCAGAAAAATCACCATCAAACAGAACTCATTAGTTTACCTAATCAATCAAAATCAATAGCCATGAAATATTTTTTAAGCATTATCATTTGTCTCATGTTGTTTGTAAACCTACAAGCCCAAAACAAGTTGTTCATTAACGAGAATAAGGTCATACACCTGATCTCAGAAGAAAAAATCACCTACCTGCAGATTGGAAACCCTGATCTGGTATTGGCTGAAATTGTAGCACAGCATTCCAATTTGGTGCGTGTAAAGGCAACTGGTGAGTTTAAGGAGGAATCATCCCTTTCAATTGTTTCAGGTGGGGAGATGTATAGCATAAGGCTTAATTACGGAAAGATTCAAAAAAACTCCTTTCACTTAAAAGATTTAAAAGGAGTTCCAGCTAACCTCTATGTAGGAGGATTGCTAAGGGAAGAGGATTTGAAATCCTGCGTTAGGATGATATTGGACAAAAAAAGCAAAGGCACTATTGTAAGAAAATGCAAAAACGATGGAGTTCACTTTTCAGTCCGTAATATCTATCTGAAAAATACAGCCCTGTTTTTTGAAATGGAGATCCGCAACAAAACCGATATGGACTATGATGTAGAAGGATTTCATTGGTGGATCACTGACAAAAAAAGATTGAAAGCCACCAATACACAGGAGTATCAAATTCATCCGGTTTACCAGTACTATGAGTTTCAAACAGTGCCTGCCAAAAGCAAGGTTAGGGAGGTGTTTGTTCTACACAAATTCACCATTACGGATCAAAGAATACTGCACATAGAAATGCGTGAAAAAGCATTGGGAAACACAGGAAGGAAATTAAGCCTGGAAGTAAATAACAAGGATATCATCAGAGCAAAGAGTTTGTAAAATAAAGAAAATAGGTAAAAGCGATGACAGGAGAATCAAGGGAGCTGGTAAGATTGCATGAAGGATTTCGATTCTTCAGCTATTTCTTGCTGCTTGTTTCTCTCTACCTGATTCAGATCAACTTTTTTAGATCACAGGGGCTGTATATTCCCGAACTGGATGGTGTGATTGCCAAATTGCAAAAGCTACAATGGTTGGTTCATCCTGTTTACTCCAAAGCAGTGTGTATGGGCTTTCTCATGATTACCTGCATTGGAACCAAAGCCAAAAAAGACAGAGATCTGGAAGTATCGAGGCTCTTGTATCAGCTTGCTTTTGGAATTCTGCTCTACTGGGGAAGTCTTTTTTTAATAAATCATCAAAAAGGACTATATCTGCTTTTTTCCTTTTGGGGATTTGTAGTACTCAACATTAGCTTTGATAACATTTCCAAACTAATCAATGTAAACCTGATGAAGGATCGCTTCAATCGGGAAAATGAATCATTTCGCCAGGAGGAAGAACTACAGGAAAATGAGTTTTCCGTGAACCTAAAATCACAATACAGATACAAAGGAAGAGAAAGGGAAGGGTGGATCAATTTGGTGAACCCATTCCGCGGAAGTATGGTCATTGGTACGCCAGGATCAGGGAAATCCTTTTCTGTTGTACTTCCCTTTATCAAACAGCATCTTGACAAAGGATTTGCGATGTGTGTGTATGACTTTAAGTTTCCGGACTTGTCCAAAGTAGCATACAATCATTTTCTCAAAGCGAAGAAAAGAGGGAGATTACCTGAAAAGGCAGCTTTTTACATCATCAATTTTGATGACATCGCAAGATCCTACCGATGCAATCCATTGGCACCCGAGTTTTTGGAAAGTCCCATTGATGCCTTTGAATCTTCTCGAACGGTACTCTACAACCTGAACAGGGAATGGATTCGAAAACAGGGAGAATTCTTTTCAGAATCTGCGGTCTCTTTCTTTGCAGCAGTCATCTGGTTTTTAAAGCGCTACCAGGATGGGATGTATTGCACCTTACCACACGCCATCGAACTTCTTCAACTGGATTACGATGATCTGTTTGAAGTACTCTCCCAGGAAAAGGACGTGGTCAACATTATCAATCCTTTCATTAATGCCCACCAAAGAGGAGCCCATGAGCAGCTGGAAGGACAGTTGGGGAGCTTGAAAATTGCCATCTCAAAGATCATCAGCAAGGAGATCTACTGGATCTGTTCAGGAGATGATTTTAGCCTGGACATCAACAATCCCAATCAGCCCAAAGTGCTTTGCTTGGCCAATAATCCCTTGCGTATTGAAATGTATGGAGCGGTACTATCGTTATACATCACCAGAATGCTGAAGGTGATCAATCGAAAAGGCCAGCATAAATCCTCCCTGATCTTTGATGAGTTACCTACCATTTATTTTCGTGGTTTGGATACCCTGATTGCAACAGCAAGAAGCAATCTGATCTCCACACTGCTGGGCATACAAACCATAGATCAGCTGATCCGGGATTACGGCAAGGAGCAGGCCAATGCCATCCTGACCAACATCGGAAACATCTTCGCAGGTCAGTCAGTGGGAGAGACGGCCAGGTTCATACAAAACCGCATGGGCAAGATCCTCCAGGAAAGGCAATCCATCAACATCAACAGAAATTCACAATCCACATCCTTTTCTACACAAATGGATTACCTGGTGCCTGAGGGTAAAATCGCCACTCTGCCTCAAGGATATATGGTGGGACAGGTGGCTGACAATTTTGAAGAGCAAATACAACAAAAGAATTTCAACAGCCTGATAGATGTGGATACAGAAGCCATCCAAATGGAAGAGAGAAAATACAAATCCATTCCCAAAATCTATGAATTTGATGACAGGGAGAAAGTGCTGGAGAACAACAGAAACCGAATATGTGCCGACATCCAAAAACTACTACTGGAGTGCGAGATCAAAAACAAACCAAAATAGTGTAACCCTTTAAAATTGAAATTATGGAACAGACAACAAGAATTAGCAAAGACGAAATTCCTTTTGAGAAACTGGAAAAAGTAGGAATCAAAAGAGACTTTGTAGACAGAATGGAAAAACAGGAGTTAAATGACTTTTTAAATGGCTTTCGTTCCAACAAGCTCTATACGGTAAATGCCAGGATCAATGATGAAGACTTCCGCATTCCAACCAAAATCAGACTTCAAAAAATGGAAGATGGAAATGTGAAGATCAAAGTACATCCCATCCAGCGTTTGCATATACCAGAAGAATACATGGGGCATAAGTTTACCAAAACGGAAAGAACAGCCTTACTGGAAAATCGAAACCTTGGAAAAACAGTTGAGTTAACAGGGAAGGATGGAAAAAAGGATTCCTATTACTTATCAATTGACTCCAAAACCAATGAGCTGATACCTCTTCGAACCAAACACATTAGGGTACCAGAAAAGATCAAGGGAGCCGGCCTGTCAGAAGAGCAAAGACAGAAACTGGCAGCCGGAAAGAAAATCACCTTGAGTGGCATGACCGACAAGAATGGGAAAAAGTTCACTGCAACTATCCAGGTGGATGCTGCCAACCGAAGCATTAATTTCTCAGGATTCAAGCAGGAAAAAACAGAAGAGAAATTGCAAAAATCAAAAGGAACCAGCAAGAAAGTTGGTTAGAAATATAGCGTGGTTGAGCTAAGGTTCGGGGAAGGCTATTCCAGGGTATTGGTTGGCCTTCCCTTTTTGAAATAAAATAACAGACAAATAAGGTTTAGCAGAATCTTTAAAGAGGGGAATGCAAGATGTGTTTTTGTAATACAAAAACTCTTGTGCCTTCCGGCAGGGACCTTTCATCCCAGATGAAAGGTTGGATTCTGCGAAGGCTAAATAATGAAAAGCGATGAGACCTAAAACAGATGAACATGAGAAATTGGATGTCTTGCTTGTTGTTCGGTTGAGCAAGCTTGAAAAGAGATTGCTTTTGAGAAGAAGCAGGGAGGAAGGCTACCGAACCTTGAGTGATTTTTGCAGGGCAAAGCTGGTCAAAAGAAGGGAAATTAGGAAGGTTGAAGTTTCAGAAGAGTTTGTGATGATCTCCAAGAAGCTGGACTATGACCTCAATAAAATTGGAGTGAACCTCAACCAGGTCGCCAAAGCCATTAATTCTAACCAAATATATCAACTTAATAAGGCTGATCAAATGGTCTTTCAACAGCTTTTACAGGAGCTTCGTAACTGCTTTTCGATTCTTCAAAATTACATGGACATGATTGAATAGTGATCCCCTCGATATGGTTATTGTCATTCACCAAACCAAGAGTACCCAGAATGCCTTTTTGTACAATGAGAAGAAAGTAGAGCAGAAGGTGGCTAGCTTTTTCCATAGTAGAAATACAAAGGCCATTAATCCCTTTTTCTACAATAAGAGCCATCGTTTAAAGGAGTTTACAGACATAGAGAGGCTCAATCCTCGTATCAAAAACAAATGCCTGCACATCTCCTTTAATCCGTCCACAGCAGATAACTTGAAACTAACAGACAAAACGATACGGGAGGAGATTGACGCCTTCATGAAGCACATGGGCTATGAAAATCAACCTTATTTTGTCTACAAACATAAAGACTTGGAAAGGGTACATTTTCATATTGTATCGACAAGGATTGACAGGCAAACGGGAAAGAAAATCAAGGACAACCATGAACGACAAAAAGCGCAGAACTTCATTAAAGAATTGGAGCAGAGACATCAGTTAAAGAATAAACAATTCAGGGAAGAATCGGTATTTAAATTCTCAGCCAGAAGCAGAAATATCAAAAAAAGTTTGGAAGATCTTTTTAGACATATGAATCAGATCGATTCCATAAGCTCCAAAGCCTTATATGATGAAGCTTTGAAGCTTGTTAATGTGGAAATAAGGAAATCGGGGAGAGGGCATATTGTGGTTGTGGCAGATGGGGAAGGTAAGGTGATTCGATATCCGATTCGACTCTCAAAATTTAAAGAGAAACCTATTTTTTGGATTAATAAAAAGGAAGAATTGGAACAGAGGTTTTTGATAAGTACAGATGGAAAGTTAAGGTCAAGTCATTATAGCTTTTTGAAGGATTTTTTTAGTGGATTGAACAGGAAAATGGGCTATCAGGGCTTGAATAAAGATGGAACGAAACTTTTAAAGACTAGGAAAAAGAAAAGAAAACTAAGAAGGTAGGAATTAATTTAGTATGCTATATTTCAAATTTTAGAACTGAGTCTATTCAGAAAAAAAGGTTGAAAAATAAGATGTATTGCAAAATATTGCTAAGTTTTTAAATCAATCTTTGTTGTGATAAATTTAATTGAAATTTATTTTTAACAGTCATCTTATGTTCTCCTTAAAAAAGTATCTTTGTTATAGGCCTGTAAAAAAATAAATTTAGATGACAAAGGATAAATTATTAATAAATCTCGCAACCAACGGTTATAACATTGGATTTGGAGCAAAGAAACATTTCGCTTCATATGATATAATTACCAAATTCCCGTATTGGATTAGTTTCATTACCCTTTCAGTTGGTGTATTACAGTTGGGATACCCAGAGTTTAACTACAATAAAGAGATTTCCATTGGGCTTATCATTACTGGTATTGCGAGTCTTTTTTTAAATTTTTTCAATTCAGAAAGGAGTCAATACGATCTTGTGGGTATTGAATTGACACAAATATATAATGGTCTTAGGTCGTTGTATTATCGAGTTAAGGATAGTGACCAAACGGATTTTACCAAAGAAGAAAAAGAGATGAATGAATTAGTGAATAAATTCTATTCGACTGCCATTTCAAGACAAGTATTTTTAGCTGATTGGTATGCTCATTTTAAATTTTTTGGAGAGATGCAGATCGACTGGGTTGATGAACAATTAAAATTTGGATTTTTCAAGGATAAAATCCCTAACTCCTTGAAGATATTTGTCCTAATCATTATTATAGTCGCAATTACAATAACAGTGTTAATGTTGTTGAGTAGTAATTCTCTTAACGCTGCTGAAATAACAAGTACCTCGAATTGTCGGCTAATTATTTCTTTTGAATAATTCTAATCCTAAAATATTAAATGAATATTTCCCAAACATTCCAAGATTTCCTAGAAAACCTAAAAGTTGATAATGCAGATTCAATTTCTTACAAATACAAGCGAATAACTAAGGCTCTTAATAGAAAATTTAGAGATTCTCATTCTGAAACAAATTACTCATTACAAGTTGGCAGTTATGGTAGGCATACAGCAATAAAGGGTATTAGTGATTTAGATATGATTTACGAGTTGCCTGCTGACTTGTATCAAACCTATAATTCAAGAAGTGGTAATGGTCAGTCAGCACTTTTGCAAGACGTTAAAAATGCTATCAAAGAAACATACTCCAATACGGATATTAGGGGTGATGGTCAAGTAGTAGTAGTGTCTTTCAGTAATTATCAGGTAGAAGTATGTCCTGCTTTTTTACAAAGTGATAATTCATATAAATATCCAGATTCAAATAATGGTGGGTCATGGAAAATTACAAAGCCAAGGCAAGAAATTGAAGCTGTTAGAAATATGAATATTGCTACGAATGGTAACATGCGGCGATTGGCAAAAATGTGTAGGGCATGGAAAAATAAGAATGGTGTTAAAATTGGAGGTTTGCTAATTGATACGTTTTGCTATAATTTCTTAAAAGAAAATGAAAGCCATTGGGAGACTACTTATTCAAATTACCACATTTTAGTACGCGATTTTTTTGAATACCTAAAAGACCTTAGTAAAGATCAAAAATATTGGCATGCTCCAGGTAGCAATCAGAAAGTTTATAAGAAAGGTAACTTTTCAGCGAAAGCAAAAAAAGCCTACAATAAAGTTTGCGAGGCGATAGAAAAAAATGAGAATAAGACGGTATACGCCATTTGGCGCAAAGTGTTTGGAGTTCAATTTCCTTATCCGAGAGAAGTATTGGAGTGTGCGCAGAATTATGCTGCAAATGAGGAGTTCATTGAAAATGTTGTGCCAGTAGATATTAGATTTTCGTTGACAATTGAATGTATCGCTACTCAAAAGGGATTTAGAGATGAGATATTAAGTTTATTGCCGATTTTAAAAAAGAACAAGAAGCTTAAATTTTTTATAAGAAATACAGACGTTCCAGAACCTTACGATGTAAAGTGGAAAGTAAAAAATAAAGGAGAAATTGCAAAAGCTAAAGATATGTTTCGTGGTCAGATAATGGATGATTTCGGGAATAGAATTCGAAAGGAAAATTCAAATTTTGGGGGAGAGCATTATGTGGAGTGCTATGTTATTAAAGATAATGTATGTGTAGCAAGAGATAGAATTGATGTTCCAATTTCCAGAGGATAAAAGTAAATGTATTAATCTTCGGGTTAGAGTAATTTAGGTGTAAATGAAAAATATAAATAGATAATTCAGCTAATTATTAAACTATGAAAAAAGAAGCTAAAATCACGTCACAAGGAATTAAGAAGGTGTTGAAAAACTATAAATCGCCAACAGCGTTTGCTGAGTTTTTGTGGAACGGATTTGATGCGAAAGCTTCAATAATTGAGATAGATTATGATACAACTGAGTTAGGGAAAATTGAAGTAATTAAAATAAAAGACAATGGAACAGGAATTGATTTAAATAATCTCAGTGATAAGTTTCAGAAGTTTTATGACTCCGAGAAGTCAGTTCAAATTCAATCGCCTAAGAATTCATCAGCATTACATGGTAAGAATGGAGTAGGGAGATTGACATTCTTTACCTTTGCTCTTCATGCAGAATGGCGTACTTGTTTTATGAATGGAGAGTTGTGTGAAGGCATAATTAAAATATCCGCCGATAATCTAAAAGAATTCTCAAATGATGCTGCTACATTAAATTTTCAGAAAACAGGAACAGAGGTAATTTTTACTAATGTTATAGTGAATGAAGAAGAGTTTATTCGCGAAATTATACCATATGTTAAAAAAGAGTTTTGTTGGTTTCTTGAGCTAAATAAAGATTTCAAAATTATTATAAATGGTGTCGAATTGGAATATTCCGAGTTGATTGCAGATATGGAGAATTTTGAATTTAATGAAGGAAGAGAAGCTTTTGCTGTAAGGTATGTGCAATGGAATCAGATCTTAAATAAAGAAAATTCAAAGTTCTATTTTCTGAATGATAAATCACAAGAGGTTTATAAGGACTTTACAACCTTGAATAGAAAAGGAGATTCCTTTTACCATAGCGTTTATATTACAAGTTCTTTTTTTAATAATTTTGATTTTCATACAGTAAAGGACGAAACGCAAGCTTCATTGTTCTCGTCAGCAAAATCTACATCTGAATATAAAGACTTGATTGAATATTTGAATAATTACTTAAGAAAGAAAAGAAAACCTTACTTAAGGAAATATTCGGAGAAGATGATTGAGGAGTATGAATCTTCAGGTGTGATGCCAACTTATAAAAATTCATGGGAAGAGTTGAGAGGTACTGAGCTAAAGGAAACCATCATGAGTTTATACGAGGTTCAGCCAAAGATTTTTACCAAATTAAATATCCATCAAAAGAAAACTTTTGTTGGTTTTTTAGATTTACTATTAGACACCAATCAAAGAGAAAGTATCTTCAAAATTATAGAAGAAATAACTAGTCTTGAACCCGAGGAAAGGGATGAATTAGCTAATCTTTTAAAATCGACTAAGTTAGATAGGATTATTCGAACCATTAAGTTAATTGAAGATCGATATAAAGCATATTATCAGCTTAAGGAACTTGTTTTCAATGAGGAAGTTCATGCTAAAGAAGTTCCCCATTTACAGGATTTTATTGAAAGGCATTATTGGATTTTTGGAGAAGAGTATCATTTAGTTACTGCCGCAGAACCAAAATTTGAAGAAGCTTTAAAGCGATTTCTTTTCAAGACTACAGGTGAAGTAACAGAGCCTAAAATAGATCACCCAGATAAGAAAAAGGAAATGGATATTTACGCATGCAGACAGCGTAAAAAAGATGGGATTATAGAGAATATTGTTCTAGAATTAAAGCATCCAAAAGTTAATCTTGGAGAAAAGGAATTTTCTCAAGTGATGAAATATCTGGGAGTAATTAGTTCAACTCCAGATTTTAATGCTTCGAACATGTCTTGGCGTTTTTATCTGATTGGAAATAAATTTGATTCGACAGGTTATATTGAAAGGATGATAAAAACCAATAGAGCTCATGGTGAAAAATCATTGGCCTATAATGAAGATGGTAAATTTAAAATTTATGTAAAAACTTGGAGTGAGGTATTTACAGAATTTGAACTAAGACATGATTTTCTTGATGAGAAACTTAAGTTAGAAAGAGAGAAACTCATTGAGACAAGTAAGAATGCAGACGAGATTCTGGAAAAATCAAAAAATAGTTCTGCAATTGCACCAGAGGAAATGGACTCACCGAAATAGTTCGCTGATTTTAATTGTTACTAATTTAATATTATGCTATGCTTCATGCACTTGATGAGAATCAATTAAAGATTAAACCGAAAAAAGGTAAGAGTGCTATTTGCCCGTATTGTTTTGGAAAAGTTAACGCCGTTTGTGGAGATATTAACATTCACCATTGGCGGCATGACGTATCTTCTAATTGTGATCCTTGGAAAGAGCATGAAACAGAATGGCATCGAAGCTGGAAAGAACACTTTCCCGAAGAATGGAGAGAGGTAATTATAGAAAATGCAGAAGAAAGGCACATTGCGGATTTATTGACGGTGCATGGATTAGTTGTTGAGTTTCAAAACTCATCAATTTCTAATAAAACTATACAGATTCGTGAGCAATTCTATAACAAAATGATATGGCTTATTAATGCGGATCATTTTAAAGATAATTTTTCAATTCGGAGTGTCGTTAATACAAAGTTGCGGAACTTAGAAGAAAGCTATTCCTCTCTTTACACAAATGAAAATGATATCGAGGAACAATTATCAGAAAAAATAACTGAAATTGAAGAATTCGAGTGGGAATTAAATGGTTATAACAGTCAACTTAAATCGATTCAAGAGAATATTGAAGATTACTGTAAAAAACTTAAAAACCTAGATGAAGCAGTCGGTGAAATATTAAATGATTTTTATTACGGTCATTTCAACGAATTTAAATCTGATCAGATAAATATTATTCGGAGAAGGAGAAATAAGGTAGTCGATAATGACACCAAGGTTAATACAATTAATACAAAAATTAGGAATTTAGAACAATTACCTGATTCTTTAATAAATGGTGTGGAGAAATTAAAAATTGTAAAGTTCTCACAAGTATTACCAAAAAACTATAATAAGTGTAAAGTAGTTAAAACAAGTTCTATAAATACATTTTTCCCTGTTTTAGAAGATGTAAATAGTGAGGGAGATTTTCGATGGTATTCTACAAAAGATAAGGAGTATACATTATTAATTGATATTGCAGATTCGATTAAAAATTTTAATGAAGAGATTAAAAAATTGAAAAATAATAATGCCAAATTAAAAATTGAGAATGATAATTCCTTTTTGACCTTAAAGGGTGAAATGAAAGTATGGTTTGAATCCAAAATTAAAAAAGAAAATGAATCTCTTAAGAATATTGAAAATGATATTAGCAGAATTGAAGGGGAAATCTTTGTTCTTACAGAAGATATGAAAGTCGAGCGATCAAGATTAAATGAGGAAGCAACAGAATATGCATTAGAATTGTCGAAGTCTAAAAAGAGTAGAGAGATAGAAATTAAAAGAAATTGCAAAGGTTTATATTCATATTATTGGAAACACCGAAGAAAATCCTGGGATTATGCAGAATGTCCTTTATTCTTGGATTTTGGAAATTATATCTTTGAAATCATTTCAGATAATCAATTTAAGAAGATTACCCATCAAGAATTTATAAATAAAATTAAAAATGATTTTGCGTAATTTAGAAAAAGGTGTTTGGATAAAGAAGCCAGATTTTCCATTGAAAAATTCTTTGGATGATTATCTGAATTTTCTCTATAATTCAGGGAAGGTGTATATAATGGATAATCATTTAGCTGCAGGTTGGTCTTGGTTAAATAGTCTGAATGTTGCTGAGCAATACAATTTATTCCACATTGATAGACATTACGATTTATTAGAGTTTCCACTAACGATGAATACTGAGGTTATTGATAAAGGGATAAAATTGGGTGATCTTACTCTCTTGCAATATTTGGATATTAAGCAGGATCTTAAAAATAATGGCTCAGTTCCTGCATTCCGCTGGGATAATTATATAGGAAACCTTAATGTTGTTTATCCAAATCTGTTTAAAGAGAAATTCTTTGCCACTCAGAGAGATGGAACTCCATTAAGGGATTTTATTAATCATGAGATGGATTGTTTCGAATTAATAAATAATATTGAGTATTGGATAACCGAAACCAATGAATGCAACTGGATAGTTAACCTTGACATAGATTATTTTTTTACAAGAGTGGGAGACCAGAATATTCAAACATTGTCAGATGAGTATATTATTGAATTAATGAATCGTCTTAAAAAAGTTTATGATAGGATTGTAGTTATTACAATAAGTTTAAGCCCGGAATGTTCAGGAGGGTGGAGAAAAGCGATTGAAAAGTGCATGTTGATTTGTGATGTGTTGGAAGTTGATTTCGAATTAGGTTGAATTAAATAGTAATTTAATTATCAATCTTTGTTAGGGGGGATAAAAAAGAAACAAATCTTACACAGGAAGTAAAGGACAACTCAAGAGTAGTTGTATCAAAATAAAAACCACTAAATAAATTGAGGACATCTTATAAATTGATAATAAGACAGCTATTTTGTAAATTTGTACCAATTAGAAAGATTTCTAATACTATTTTTATTAAGAGGGACAAAATCGAGACCATTCAAAAAGTGAATGTGTTAATTGGTTGAAGATAAGCATTAAAGATATAGATGGAATGTTCCCGCCTTGGGCACAAAAGCTTTGTCAACTGACAAAGCTTTTTTTATTTCTCCTCTCTGAAGATTTCATTAATTTATTTAATTTAGATATCAAATTTGTAATTTATGATAGGAACTCTGGTCAACGTTGGAGCTATAATTTTAGGAGGAAGCATCGGACTTTTATTTCGGGCAAAAATTCCTGAACGTTTATTTAAAATTGTATTTCAGGCAATTGGTGTATTTACCCTTTACCTGGGAATTAGTATGGCACTAAAAGCAAGCGAATTGCTGATTATGGTGTTTAGTTTGGTATTGGGATCTTTGTTGGGAGAGTTGCTGCGTTTGGAAGAACGAGTTGAGAAGTTAAGTGAAGGCTTGAAGAAAAGAGTTGGCAGTGGAGATGCCAATTTTTCAACAGGCTTACTTACTGCATTTATGCTTTTTTGCATGGGTGCAATGACCATTGTTGGAAGCTTAGAGGAAGGCATGGGCAAAGAACCAACTTTGTTGCTAACCAAATCATTAATGGATGGCATATCCTCGGTAGCCTTGGCTGCAGTAATGGGAATAGGAGTTCTTTTTTCGGTTGTGCCTCTATTGATTTACCAAGGTGGATTAACCCTTTTGGCAGCTTTGTTTGGCGACATTATTCCCCAAATTGTGATCGATGAAATAACAGGAATAGGAGGTGTGTTAATAATTGCTTTAGGGATAAGCATTTTAGAGCTTAAAAAAATTAAAGTTTTGAATATGTTACCCGCAATTTTAATTGAAATACTTCTGTGTTATATCTTTTTATAAATTTGTAAATCCGCATATCAGGATAACTTCAAAAAAATATTGAATTGAAACAAGAGACTAAAAACGCGTTAATCAGGTTGTTTGAAAAATGGGCAGGAGATAAAGTTGTTGAAACAGAACTTCTTCCGCAATCTGGTTCGTATCGAGAATATATACGAATTATTGGTGAAAAGAGAACTGTACTTGGAGCCTTTAATGCCGACCTAAAAGAAAATCATGCTTTCATAAGTTTTAGCAAGCATTTTTTATCTAAAAATTTACCAGTTCCCGAAATCTATCATCAAGATGATGAAAATGGGTTGTACCTTTTACAGGATTTGGGAAAAACTACCTTGTTCGATTATATACTTCACCTTCGCGTTGGTGAAGGATTCGCTACCGATTTGGTCTTGATTTACAAGAAAATCATCAGTCAATTGGTGCGTTTTCAGGTTGAAGGAGGAGAAGGATTGGATTTCTCGGCATGTTATCCACGTGATAGCTTCGATAAGCAATCGATGATTTGGGATTTACATTACTTCAAGTATTATTTCCTAAAATTGGCCAAGATTCCGTTTGATGAACAATTGCTGGAAAATGACTTCCAGAAATTCTCGGATTACCTCTTGGATGCACCAAGAGAGTACTTCTTGTATCGCGATTTTCAGTCCAGAAATATCATGTTGGTGAATGGTGAACCATGGTTTATCGATTATCAGGGAGGAAGAAAAGGAGCTTTACAATACGATTTGGCATCTTTATTATACGATGCAAAAGCAGATTTGCCTCAGGAGGTAAGAGATGAATTGTTTGATCATTATCTTCAGGAGATTCAGAAAGTACAGGAGGTCGATCCGAAAGCATTCAAATCATTCTTCCAGGGATATGTGTTGATTCGCATTATGCAGGCGATGGGAGCTTATGGTTTTCGTGGATTTTACGAAAGAAAAGAACATTTCCTAAAATCGATTCCATATGCATTAAAGAACTTGGAAACCATATTGGGTAGATTGGATTTGCCTGTGGAATTAACGGAGTTAACCAAAGCTCTTAATGAAGTGGTTGGTTCGGAATTTTTACAGCAAGTAGGTCAGGAAGAAGAGGTAAAACTACATGTAGAAATCAACAGTTTCTCCTATCGCAGGGGAATACCATTGGACAAGTCAACCAATGGAGGAGGATTCGTGTTCGATTGTCGAGCCATTCATAATCCGGGAAGGTATAAGGAGTATGTGGAAATGACAGGAAAAGATCAGCCAGTAATTGACTTTTTTAAGGAAAAGAGTGAAATGGATGAATTTCTTGCTTCAGTTTATGCGATTGTAGATATGAGTGTTGACAAGTACATCAAGAGAAAATTTACCAATTTACAGGTGAGTTTTGGTTGTACGGGAGGACGACATCGTTCCGTGTTTTCAGCAGAAAGTTTAGCCAAGCATTTGCGTGAAAAATTTGATGTGAATGTTAGTTTGCGACATATTGAAAGAGAAATAGAGGGGAGTTAAAATGAGTAAGAAGCGTTGTAAATTGTCACCAGAGGAGTATGCGGAGAAGGTTTGTAAAACGGAACAATTTGTTTGTCCGAAATGCAATAGAGTAGCGAAAAGTGCCAAGAAACTTTGCAAGGCGAAAAAGATAGAAATAGATAAAGACAGAATATTTTACAAATAGTTGTGTAACTGTTTACTGATCACTGTTAACCGAAAAGAATGTTGAATGCAATGATATTTGCCGCAGGATTGGGCACAAGGTTAAAGCCTTATACCAATACCAAACCAAAGGCTTTGGTTGAACTTGCGGGCAAGCCTCTGCTCGAAAGAGCGATTATAAAATTAATAGATTTAGGTGTTGATCGTATTGTGATTAACGTGCATCATTTTGCAGATCTGATTGAGAAGTTTTTAGAAGAGAATAATTATTTTGGAGTTGACATTCGCATTTCAGATGAAAGAGAAGCGCTTTTAGATACTGGAGGAGGATTAAAAAAGGCGAAAGATTTATTCATTCCTGATTCTCCTGTGTTGATTTACAATGTAGATATTCTTTCTTCCATTAATTTGGCTGATTTGATTAAAGAACACGAATCAGCAAAAGCTTTGGTTAGCATGGTTATGCGAAAGCGAGATAGCAGTCGTTATTTGTATTTTAATAGCGATAGGCAGCTAACAGGTTGGAAGAATTGCAAGACCGAAGAGGTGAAACAAGCCAGAGCTGATATGGAAGAGTCAGAACCATTGGCATTTAGTGGCATTCATTTAATCGATCCCAAACTGTTTGATTTGATTGAAGAAGAGGGACAATTCTCCATTATCGATTTGTATCTGCGATTGGCAAAAACTGAAAAAATGTTGGCCTACAAAGATCAATCAGATTTGTGGTTCGATTTGGGAAAACCAGAGCAACTGCAGAAAGCAGAAGAGATAATAATGAATAATGAATAATGAATTGCACTTCATGGTCTGCACAGACCAAAATTCTCTCCTTCAGGAGAGATGTCCGGTAGGACAGAGAGGTGTTTACTATTAGACTTTTGAGACTTTAAAAAATATAAGAGATGAATTTAAAACCAATCATTTTTGCTGCACTTAGAGTAATTCTATATGCAATTCCAGTTGCAGCATCAGCATTAATCATTAAAAGCGATGCAGGTATTCTTATCGATGGGGGAAAATTTGGCGAAGGTTCCCAAACCGAATGGATGCAGCAAATGTATTTATTGCTAACCAGTATTGTGTTTATTTTGGCGGGGATTCGTTCCAGGGGACATCAAGCCATTTCCTATCTATTTGGTGGTGGTGCCTTGGTAGCCTTAATTCGTGAGTTCGATGTTTATTTCGACAAGATCTATCACGGAGCCTGGTTTCCATTTGCATTGTTTGTATTGTTGCTTTCCATCTTATTGGTATATCGCAAACGTCAGCAAATTTGGGAAAACCTTGAGGAATTTTTTACAACACCAGCATTCGGAACCTTTATTGCAGGTTTTTTAGGTGTATTTGTTTTCTCACGTTTGTTTGGAACCAAGAAAGTATGGCGTGCCTTGTTCGATGTTGAAAAGTTGGAGCCAGTGCAACGTTGGGTAAAAAATGCAGTTGAAGAGGGAAGTGAGCTATTTGGATATACTTTGCTTTTTATAGCGGCAATTGAGTTTTTTGTATATGTTTCGAAAAAGCTGAAAGAGTAAAACTTTTATAAATCAAAATAGATTAAAGTGTGCCAATAGGCGCACTTTTTTTATGGCTGGAATTCAATAAATAGCACTTATGATATCAGATATATGGTAATAATGTTTTATGAGATTATTTCTAAATAAAGGAATGCTCTTCAATTGGCTGAGGAGATCATTTTCTCAAAAAAGAAGCTCCTCAATCGGTTCAGGTAATCGTTTTCTTAAAAAAGAAGCTCCTGAATTGGTTCAGGTAATCGTTTTCTCAAAAAAGAAGCTCCTGAATTGGTTCAGGTAATCGTTTTCTCAAAAAAGAAGTTCCTGAATTGGTTCAGGTAATCGTTTTCTCAAAAAAGAAGCTCCTGAATTGGTTCAGGTAATCGTTTTCTCAAAAAAGAAGTTCCTGAATTGGTTCAGGTAATCGTTTTCTCAAAAAAAGAAGCTCCTGAATTGGTTCAGGAAATTATTTTCTCAAAAAAAGCCACTCAAAAAATGAATGGCTTTAAAATATTATCGTAGAATTTAATCAATCACACCCGAACCAATCAATTCCCCTTCATCGTACCAGGCAGCAAACTGTCCTGAAACAACGGCACGTTGTGGCTCATCAAAGTGGATGTACAATCCTTCCTCTTTAAAATGAATAGTTCCACCTTGTAAAGGTTGGCGATAACGAATTCTGATATCGTATCTTCTTTCACAGTTTTCGGTCGGACGCAAATCTTCGCGAATAAAGTGAATTTCTTCCTTAGGAATAAACAAAGCCTTGCGCATTAGCAACGGATGTTCGTGTCCCATTCCCACGTAAACAATGTTTTCCTTTACATCGGTACCAATAACAAACAAAGGTTCTGCTTTTCCACCAACATTTAGTCCTTTACGCTGACCTACGGTAAAAAAGTGAGCTCCATTGTGCGTTCCTACCTCTTCTCCCATTTCAGGAGAAAACTGATAGGGTTGAGCAATGTCTTTTAAATCCTCTGACTGAGGAATAATTTCTTTTGCCTTATCAGCAGATATTTCGATAATTCTTCCTTTTTTAGCCTTTAGCTTTTGCTGAAGAAATACTGGCAAATCAACTTTACCCACAAAACAGATACCTTGCGAATCTTTCTTTTCGGCTGATGCCAATTTCTCTCTTCGGGCAATTTCTCTTACCTCAGGTTTTTCAATATGTCCGATTGGAAACATCGCCTTCGACAATTGTTCCTGCGATAGTTGACACAAGAAATAAGACTGATCTTTGTTGTTGTCTTCACCAGCAATTAAACGGTAAACTTCTTTGCCATTTTTAACAATGGTTTCTTTCTGGCAATAATGTCCCGTTGCAACGTAGTCGGCACCCAATTCCAATGCCTTCTTTAAGAAAACATCGAATTTAATTTCACGATTACACAATACATCAGGATTAGGAGTTTTCCCTTTTTCGTATTCGGCAAACATGTAATCAATTACTTGTGCACGATATTCGGTACTCAAATCCACAAAGTGGAAAGGAATATCCAGTTTTTTAGCCACCATTTGTGCAAACAAAACATCCTCTTCAAAAGGGCATTCTTCCGATTTTAATCCGACAGTGTCGTTCCAGTTTTGCATAAAAAGTGCTTCCACTTCATAGCCTTGCTCTTTTAGCAAATAAGCAGCAACACTTGAATCTACTCCTCCCGACAGTCCGATTACAACTTTTTTCTTCATTAAATAAAATCTCCTTGTTTTTTCAAGGAGCAAAAGTATTCATTTTTTACAGATGTGGCAAACAATCAAATTTTAAGGAGTTGTTAATATGCAATAACTAGTTTTAAATCGATCATAGATATTCTTTAATAGGCAATTGTAATTTTCAATGATAAAAATTCTTATGAATTTTTTTTGGTGCATATTTTGCGTTAAATTCGTTAATAATTTAAAATTGAGACAGCTCTCTTTAACTAACTAATAAACAAAGCTAAAATTTAACACATGAAGAAACTTGGTTTAACACTTATTGCTGCAATGATTTGTTTTGTTGCAATATCTCAAGAAAAACAAGATACATCCTATTGGAAAAAAGGTGGGATGATTTCAATATCATTTTCTCAAACATCCTTAACAAACTGGTCTGGTGGTGGAGATAATGCTATTTCTACAAATTCTCAATTAAATTTATTTGCCAATTACAACAAAGGAAAAAACAGTTGGGAGAATAAATTGAACTTGGAATATGGATTGGTAAAGCAAGGTGACGAAGGAGTTCGTAAGAGTATAGATAAGTTGGAATACTTTACCAAGTATGGTTATAAAAATGGTGGGCATTGGTTTTATACAGCTCTTTTTGATTTTAAGACGCAGTTTGCTAAAGGTTACAATTACAGTAGTGAAGAAGGGGTGGATGATGTGAAAATTTCGAATTTTCTTGCTCCTGCCTATATGAACCTATCGGTTGGTATGGATTACAAACCAAGTGATGTATTTTCTGCATACATTTCACCAGTTACTGGAAAAATGACTGTGGTAAATGATGATGATCTTTCGGATAAAGGTGCTTTTGGTGTTGATCCTGGTGATAAATTTAGAAGTGAGTTTGGTGCATATTCCAAATTGTCATTGAATAAAGATATCATGGAAAATGTAAATTTAAAAAGTACGCTTGATTTATTTACCAATTACTCAGAAAGCTTTGGTAATATTGATGTGACCTGGGAAGTACTGTTAAACATGAAAATTAACAGCTTCTTAACAGCTTCGGTAAATACTTCACTAGTATACGACGATGATGTTGACTATTTTAATGAAGATGGTATTAATAAAGGTCCAAGAATTCAATTCAAAGAAATCATAGGAGTCGGTTTAGCTTACAAGTTTTAATCGAATTGATATAAAGTACAAGCGGAAGATTGATGGTCTTCCGCTTTTTTTTGCATTTATTTGCCTCTTTGAACTAAAATAATGCCGGTTTTTTCTTCAACAAACTGAAAATAGTGATACAACTTGTAGTTGACATCAAAACCATAATCCTCGAAAGGATCGTAGTAAATGTGATTCTCGAAATATGGGTGTCCTTGTGAGTGTTTTATATTCCACTCTATAACATACCTGTGATTCCAATTTTTATAATAGCTATTGGAGTGTGCTGTGGCTGGCATATTTCGTGTAACAAACCAGTTCTCGAAACCAACATCTAGGATTAATAATTCGTATTCTGTACTATCTGTAAGTTCATTTGTTGCAAGCTCAGTTGTATTATCATTTACAATTTCAGGTTGATTGAATGAAGAGTATGAACTGCAAGCCGCTAATGCAAATAAAGCAACCAGAATAAATAATAAATGTTTCATAGTTCATTCGTTTTAATGCTTAAAAGAACACTTGTAGTATTGATTGAATCAATATTAAGAGAGGCTGTATTATAGGAACGTTTTGAAAAATAAAAAGTTGCGAATATTAACGCTTAAAAAAAGAAAAGCAGGTGTAAAACACCTGCCTTTACATTTAGTAATCAAATTATAATTTTAGTAGTTTTTTGGTAATCACTTCTTCTTCATCTTCAATAGAAATGAAATACATTCCTGGAGGAAGATCGGAAACATCAAGTGTGTTATTCTCCACGTCAAGTGTAACAATTTTTATCGTCTTGCCTGTTATCGAGCTAATTTTTACTCTGGACTGCATGTTCCCCTGAATGAATAGGTTCACATAGTCTTTGGCAGGATTAGGATAAAGTTTTAGTTCTTCAACAGGAGGTGTATCACTTAATGGTAATCCGAATGATGAATTTTTAGCAATACTTGCAGGAGCTGTATTCGAAATGTTTACTGTGTAATCTTCAACTTCACCCTGGCTAAAGATTTGACAACCATTAGAAGCCGCTCTTCTGTGCTTTAATATGACTCTCATGCGTGTATGTCCTAGCGCCGCATCAGATGGGATATTTACATTTTTGGATGATATGCCAGAGCTGATTGTATATCCTGTAACAACCAATTCACTACTGCTAAAGTTACCATCTCTATTAAAATCGATGTAAATTTTCCAATTGGCCGCGTAGGTTCTTCTTGTGTATGCTAACGAGAAGTTTAATGTGTAGGAGTTACCAGGAGCAACATTTGCAATTAGTCCGGTATAGTCTCCATAACCACCATCATTTCCTGAAGGATTGCTCATGTCTGCAAACTCAACCAAATCTATGTATTCATATCGAGTATCTTGACCGTAAGATTCGCAATATTCAGGAGTTGGAGATTCTCCCAATGTAGTTAAGGATTGTATAGCAGTATAATCGCTATCTCCAGTTGTATTTGTTGCTCTCACCTGATATTCGTATGTGGTTTCGGCCAAAGCACTGGTGTAATCGAAACTTGTAGAAGTTGTTGAATAAGATTCCCAAGCACCACCTAATTCTCTAACTTGAATATCATAGTTATCTGCAAATTGCATGGAATTCCAGTTAAGTGTAAATGAGGTGGATGCGATGTTTGATGCACTTAATCCTGTTGGGGTGTTTGGAGCTGGAACAGGATCGGTAGTCAAACTTCCAATGGTAGAATATTCACCAGGTCCAACTTCATTATTCCCTCTTACTCTGAATTCATAGTTTGTAGAGGCATCAGCATTTGTATAGTCGTAAGAGGTTGCACTTGTATTGAATGAGGTCCAGTTTCCACCAGAAATTCTAATATCAAGATCATAATCATCGGCATCAGTTAAAGCATCCCAACTTATTGTAAATGAATTGTAGGTAATGTTTGAAGCAATTACATTCTGTGGAATACCAGGAGCTGTTGGAGCTTCAAGAGTTGTTGCTGCTTCCACAGCTGAATATGCACTGGAACCTATTTCATTGTTAGCTCTAACACGGAATTCATAAGTTGTTTCTCCTGCTAGTCCCGTATAGTTATACGAAGTTCCGGCTTGATTAATGGTAGTCCAGGATCCACCTTGCGGACGAACATCAAGATCGTAGTTATCAGCATCTGTTACAGCATCCCAGCTTATGGTCATTGAATTGTAAGTAATTGATGAAGCCATTAAGTTAGCAGGAGTTTCTGGAGCTGTTGGAGCTTCAAGAGTTGTTGCAGATTCCACAACAGAATATGCGCTGGAACCTATTTCATTGTTAGCTCTAACCTGGAATTCATAAGTTGTTTCTCCCGTTAGTCCTGTATAGTTATATGAAGTTCCTGTTTGATTAATGGTAGTCCAGCTTCCTCCTTGTACTCTTACCTGAAGGTCATAATCATCGGTGTCAGCCATAGCATCCCAGCTGATTGTCATCGAGCTGTAAGTAATAGACGATGCGGTAAGGTTGATAGGAGTATCAGGAGCAGTAGGAGCAGCTTCTGTAGTTGCACTGGCAATTGCAGAATAATCGCTGGATCCTACTTCATTGTTAGCTCTAACACGGAATTCATAAGTTGTTTCAGCTGAAAGGCTAGAGTAATCATATGAAGTGCCCACTTGATTAATTGTTGTCCAGGATCCACCTTGTGGACGAACATCAAGATCATAGTCATCAGCATCTGTTACTGCATCCCAACTTATTGTCATTGAGTTGTAGGTAATTGCTGATGCTGCAAGATTTGTAGGTGTATCAGGAGCTGTTGGTGCAGCTTCTGTTGTTACATTTGCAATTGCAGAATAACCACTTGATCCGGCGTCATTATTAGCTCTAACACGGAAATCGTATGTTGTACCAGCAGTAGCATTGGTGTAATCATGAGTTATAGCTGTTGTATTATAATCTTGCCAACTTCCACCTTCTTCTCTTACTTGCAAATCGTAGCTAGTGGCACCCGAAACTGCATTCCATTCAATGGTGAAAGAAATTTGGCTTACGTTGGTTGCTGTTAGTCCCGAAGGAACAGATGGTAAATTATCATCACTTAATGCTTTATAAGCGTTTAGTCTTCCACTACCTAGTTTACCAGCGTGTGTTGCACTTTGTAAAGCATCAATATTATCAGTATTATCAACCAGTTTATTCCAAAGTTCGGTAGGAGTGATGTTGCCTGCATATTTTGAAACGACTAATGCTGCAACACCTGAAACATGTGGACAAGCCATAGATGTTCCTTGCATTACTCCATATTGATCGTTAGGATATGTGCTATGAACTGCTGTTGGATCTTCATTGGTATTTTCCAATTCTCCACCAGGAGCTGCAATGTCAACCCAATCGCCGTAATTAGAGTAGTATGATCTAACATCATTCTTATTTGTTGCAGCAACAGATAATACTTTATCATAATAAGCTGGGTAGTATCTACTTTGTGAATTATCATTACCAGCTGCAAAAATAACAATTCCACCATTCATTGGTGCATCAGGTCCACCAGCATTGGCAATAAAATAATCGATCCCATCAAGTACAGCTTGGTCATAGTAATAGGGATATCTGTAACTCCAACTGTTTTGAGAAATTACAGCACCATTATCTGCTGCGTAGGTAAATGCTTCTGCAAATCCACCAGTTGATGCAGCAAAAACATTACATGACATGATTCTGACACCATCGCCATTGCCGCTACCGCCGGCAATACCACTAAGGCCAACACCATTATTATTTACGGCAGCAATGGTTCCTGCGACGTGTGTTCCATGATCACCAACGTAAATTTCACCTGTATCATCACCAAAGTTGTAGCCATATATGTCATCAACGTAACCATTGTTGTCATCATCAATACCATTGCCAGCAATTTCGCCAGGATTTATCCACATGTTTGCTGCCAGATCGACATGGTCAAAGTCTACACCACCATCTTCTACGGCAACAATTACATTGGTATTTCCAGTTTCAATTTGCCAAGCTTCCAGCAAGCTGATATCAGCACCAGGAGTACCATTGTTTTGACCAGTATTTTCATAATGCCACTGATCTCCAAACAATGGATCATTTGTCCCTGATGGCAAAGCTACTGGAGCAATTTTATTTCCCTCATCCATTGCAACATGTTTCACTGCATGTACACCTTCTGCAATTGAAATTTCAGCAATGTTGTTATATGACTCGATTAATTGTTTTACAGGTGTTGGCGAATTAAATTCTAATTCGTACCAAAGGTGTAAGCCAAATTTTTTGTGTCGAGCTTCGTGTTTACCTGCATGACGGTAAACTCTTTTCATTTTGTGTGCTTTGAATTGTTCATTAACCCTGTTGACACTTTCAAAATTGGTTTTAACAAAAGCTGGTTTTTGCTTGAGCTTAACATCTTTAGCTTCTTGAAGAAGTTGATGTAAGGTTTGAACTTTTTGGTCTTCAGTTTGTTCAAATTTAATTCGAATAATTCCTTTGTATTTTCCCTCTGAATTAATTTCTTTTTCTTGGCTATAAGTAAAGCCAGTTAGAAATATGAAACAAAGAAATAGAGTAAAAAATTTTTTCATAACTGCTTGGTTTAAAGTGAATGTTTTAGAAAACTTTCAATAAGTTAATTAAAAATGATTAATGATACAATATCAAATAGTTAGGTGGGTTTGTTTGAGTTTTTGCATTAAAACTATTGTTAACTTATTGAAGATGTTATCCAATAGTGTAGGATTATTTGTTATTATTTGCTTGCAGAGATTTTTGTTTAATTTCAATTGATTATTTAAAATTAAACTATTTAGGATATTAGGTTAATGAAATTTATTTATCAAAAAGATGAATTTTACAATTAAAGGATCTGATATTAATTTTATAGTTTATTAAGAACTGTACTGAAAAGATTATTTGTATTTTCGGCATAAAGCAATTTTGAATGTCACAATTTAATATATATAGAGCTTCAGCAGGCTCAGGAAAAACGTATACACTTACTGGTGAGTTTTTAAGCATCGTTTTCAGCGATCCTTTAAGTTATAAGAATATTTTAGCGGTTACTTTCACAAATAAGGCTACCGATGAAATGAAATCGAGAATCTTAAAAGAGATTCATATTATCTCATCCGGAAAAAAATCGCCATATGTCCAACAATTGTGTGAGGCGAATCAACTTAATGCTGAAGAGTTGAAAAGGAGAGCAAATGAGATATTGAATCGAATGCTTCATGATTATTCGAGATTCTCAGTAACTACCATTGATAGTTTTTTTCAAAAGGTTGTGCGTTCTTTTACGCGCGAGATAGGTTTGCAAATGGGTTATAATATCGAGTTGGATCAAAACTCTGTTTTGAGTGATGTTGTAGATCATTTGTTGCAAGATGTTGATAAAGATTCGCAATTAAGAAATTGGCTATCTTCCTTTGCAGAATCCAAGATCAGGGATGGAAAAACCTGGAATTTTAAGCAGGATATTTTAACGCTTGGAAGTGAAGTGTTCAAGGAGGATTTCCAAAACTTCTCGAACAGTTTGATCGAAAAATTATCTGATAAAAAGTTTCTAAGTTCTTACCGAAAAATCCTGAATGAGATTAAGGAGGAATTTGAACAATTTTTTGCCCAAAAAGGTGAAGAAGCAACACGAATTATGGAGAATCACTCTTTAAATGTTGCTGATTTTTCATACGGTAAAACTGGAGTAGCTGGCTATTTGGAACGATTGGGAAAGGGAGGAAAGTATGAACCTGGTGCAAGAGCCAGAGCAGCAATTGATACTCCGCAAAAATGGGTTGCCGGTAAAGCTGGAAAAGAAACCAAGATGGCTGTTGAAGCAGCAGTTTCAGCTGGCCTGAATGATGTTCTTAAAGCTGTAGTGAATTATTACGATGAGCAATCGATGTTGTACAATTCAACCGAAAAAACACTAAGCTACATCTATACTTTGGGAATTCTTACTGACCTTTCGAAAAAAGTTCGTGAGTACTCCGAAGAGGAGAATATCTTTCTTTTATCAGATGCAAGCAGGTTGTTAAGAGACATTATCGGAAATAATGATTCTCCTTTCATTTACGAGAAAATTGGTAATGTGTACAAGCACTTTATGATTGACGAGTTTCAGGATACATCATCTATGCAGTGGGATAATTTCAGACCATTGGTTGGAAATTCTTTGGCTGAAGATCAACACTCACTTGTTGTAGGTGATGTAAAGCAATCCATTTACCGATGGCGAAATGGAGATTGGAAATTGTTGGCGAATCAATTGGATACTGATTTTAGTGGTTATGGAGTGAATGGTTTAAGCTTAAATTACAATTGGAGAAGTAGTAGGAATGTTATTGATTTTAACAATGCAACCTTCGCACTAGGAGCTCAAATTATGCAAAATCAATACAATGAATCGATTCCTGCCGAGATTTCTGATCGAATGGAGGATGAGAAACAAAAAATTGTAAGCGCTTACCAGGATGTATATCAGCATATCCCTGATAAAGGGGAAGGAGTATCAGGATATGTTAAAGCACATTTTCTGGAAAAGGAAAATGAATCGGATTGGGTAGAGCAGGTTTTGGAAGATTTACCTTTGAAAATAGAAGAATTACAATCCAGTGGTTACAAGGCACGAGACATTTCAATTTTGGTTAGAAATGGCAAAGAGGGAGGTTTGGTAGCTGATACCTTAATGGCCTATCGCGCAAGCGAAAAAGCAAAAGAGAATATCAATTACGATGTTATTTCCAATGATTCCCTTTATTTAAAGAACTCATCGACTGTAAATTTTTTAGTGCATCTGCTTCATTATTTGGTTTATCCTGATGATAAAATTAACATTGGCTTCTTAAAACAAGAGTATAGTTTGTACGTTAAGGAATCTGTGAAAACAAGTACTGATGATTTGTATGTGATTACCGATGAGAATTTTGATTCCACTTTTCCACAGGAATTTATAAATCATATTGGAGAGTTAAAACGTCAGCCATTATATGATTTAACTGAGAAGCTAATTAAAATATTTGGCTTGAATCAAAATTCAGATGATTATCCTTTCCTGGAAGCATTTCAAGATTTGGTTTTAGGGTTTACAAAAAGTGATTCACCAGATTTGAATTCCTTTGTACAGTATTGGGAGGAGAGAAAAGACAAAGAGGTAATTTCGGTATCAGATGAACAGGATGCCATCCGAATCATGACAATTCATAAATCTAAAGGTTTGGAATTTAAAGCTGTGATTTTGCCTTTTGCAAATTGGGATTTGGATAATACCCGACATACCAATATTTTATGGTGCCAGCCTAGGGTTGAAGGCTTTGATATTTTAGATGTTTTGCCCGTTCGCTACAGCAGTTCCTTGCGCGAAACCATATATTATCAGGAATACTTCGAGGAGAAGTTACAGTCATACATTGATAATCTGAATTTATTGTATGTGGCCCAAACCAGGGCAGAAGAGGTATTTATTAGCTACTCGCCAATAAATAAAAACAAAGAGCTAAAAACAGTAGCAGATTTGTTACATTTTGTTTTTAAGGAAGCAAATGAGTTTTCAACTGATTTTTATGGCGACAAAATAGTATCTCTTGGTGAGTTTTGGAACGAGGAAGATAAAAGTTTTGAGATGGGGAATTTACCAAGTCAGGAGAATAAAAGTATCCCAGCTCCAAAAGAAAAGTCGATAGAATATCCAGCTTCATTATTGGATGATAGGTTAAAGTTACGATCTCATTCTGCAGATTATTTTGATTTTTCAGAAGCAGAATCAGTGGAGTCTTTTTCTCCTGTGAGTAGAGGTAATATTTTGCATCAGCTTTTCCAATTAATAGAGTATGCTGAAGATTTGGACCAAGCAGTTTCACAACTTCAATTTGAAGGAAAGTTAGATGATAAACAAGCTAGCGAAGTCTTGGCATTTGCAAAAACATTGCTGGCTGATGATCGGGTTGCGAAATGGTTCTCTAAAGATTGGGAAGTTGTGAATGAAAGAGATATTCTAAAAGGGAATGGTGAAGTGTACCGTCCTGATAGGGTGATCCGAAAAGGAAAAAATGCCATTGTGATTGATTATAAGTTTGGAAAAAAGAAATCAAAATCTCACGAAAAACAAGTATCGGTATATAAAAAACTGGTTGAATCCTTAGGTTTCGATCGAGTTGAAGGATATGTGTTGTATGGAAAATTATCTGAAATTGTAAGTGTTTAGTTTTATTTATGATAATTTTAATTAACTTGTGAAGCCAACTAACCAACTAACATTTAAATGAAAAAAATAATTCTTTTGTCCCTTGTTGTCATCATGTTTAGCTCATGTGATCTAATTGTTTCAGCAGTTGATTCCATTAAAACCATTAATCGTGAAACAAAAAAGCAAGAAGAAGTAAAAAAGGAAAACCAAGTTATTTACAAGCAACCCAAAAATGGTGTCAAGAAGTACAAGTACGATAATGGGAATATCAAATCCATTGTAACTTTTAAGGATGGCAAAAAAGTGGGTGTAAGTAATACGTTTTATAAGAGTGGAGAAAAACAATACGATATTCCTTATCAAGATGGTAAAAAGCATGGTAAGGTAATTTGGTATTACAAAAGTGGAAAAGTATATAGAGAAACTGATTACAAACTTGGTAAGAAGGATGGATATCAGAGGAAATATTGGGAATCTGGAAACTTAAAATCCGAGATGGTATATAAGGATAATATGTTTTCGAAGGGGTTAAAAGAAATCAATAATTCCAATAAAGTTAAATCTACTCCAAAAATTCTTGTTGATGAGATTGATAGAGTAAAAACAACAGGAGAGTATATTTTAAGATTTAGTTTAAGCAACGATAGAAAAAAAGTAGTTTACTACATTGGAGAACTGGTAGAAGGAAAATATTTTCCTGCAGATGGCAAGGGTTTTATGGAACTGCCTTCCAAAAATGGTATTGCAGAATACAAATTCAAAGTTGGCAAAGGAACTCAGCTGATAAAGAATGTGAAGCTTGTTGCCATAGAATCTACATCATATAAAAATAAAAGAGTATTATCGGTTAGTGTACCTATATCGGTTCGGAATCCACAATAGAATGTATTTAATTATAAGCTCCTCAAAAGGGAGCTTATTTTTGTTTTAAATCAGACTATTTTTTTAAGATTGCTCCAACACTACTCACATATTCGGGTATGATATTTTTTGCTGCCCATTTTAATTCATGTTTAAACAAATCAGTGAGTATTTTTCCTATATTAAATCCGAAAGCTACCAGGTTATAGCGCATTTTTACAGGGAAATAACATGATTTTCCTTTGATTATTGAGCAGGTAGTACAAATTTCACAACTGTTGGCTGCTATCATTTTGCCATCAATGGGTTCATTTATACGCAGATCATTTTGTAGCTCTTCTTTGGTAAAGTTATATGCCTCTAATGAACATTCTTCTTGAGACAGAAAATCAAATTGTTTTGTTGAAGTTACAAATAGGAACAATTGAATTTTTGAATAAGATTTTGAGTAGTCTTCGAAATTTGGACAGTTGGGCGGACAAGTCCATTTGCGATTGTGGTTTGGACAAGCATTTCTACAATGCGAATTGAACTCTTCTTTGTTCAGAAAATGTAATATTTCTGATTTTGAAATTTCCAATACTTTTCTTTCAATTTTGATTTTCTGATTTTTATAATGCTTAACAATTGTATCTGTCTTAACCTCTATCATTGTAATATTCAATTTATCACAAAAGTATAATAATTGTTCTCGTAAAAATAGCTTGTATAACATTTGTGCAAAGGTGTGAGAAAGACATCCGTACCTGAAGGTATTTTTGTATATTCGTATCTTGAATTGTACCCAAAAATTTATTTATGCTCTCACTTGATGCGATCATTGTATTAATCGTATTGGTTTTTATTCTTATTTCCTTCTACAAAGAATGGATTGGTCCTGCCTTTACATTCTTAATAGGTGTGGTGATTTTAGGAATAAGTGGGATTTTAACACCTTCAGAAATTCTTAGTGGGTTTGCCAACGATCAGGTGGTCGTTATTCTAATGTTGCTTCTTATTGGTGATATTATTAGGGATTTGGGAATTGTAGAAACTCTCTTCGATAAAGTGTTTCAACGAGCGAATGGCTACAAAGCCTTTATGGCCCGAATGATGCTTTTGGTTGGAGGATTTTCGGCATTCTTAAATAATACTCCATTGGTTGCTGTAATGATGCCATACGTGCACAGTTGGAGCAAGCGAAACAATATTTCTCCTTCAAAATTACTAATTCCGCTTTCCTATGCAGCCATTTTGGGTGGTTGTATAACTCTTATAGGAACATCAACAAACCTAATAGTAAACGGTATGGTTAAAGACCAAACCATTGTAACGGGTTTGGAATCCTTAAGCATGTTTAGTTTTGCTTATGTGGGAGTGCCAATGATGTTTATTGGGTCAGCTTATTTATTGTTTGTAAGTAAAAAATTACTTCCTGAAAAGGAGGATATTTTAGGCGATTTTTCGGAAAATACCAGGAAATATATCGTAGAAGCACACGTTAAACCCAATTCCGATTTGATTGGAAAATCCATTGAAGAGGCAGACCTTAGAAACTTAAAAGGACTTTATCTTTTCCAGATTAATAGAGGAGGAGTAAGAGTTGCAGCAGTTTCGCATGAATTTAGATTGGAGGAAGGAGATAGACTATTATTTGCTGGCGATACGGAAACCATTGCAGATTTGGTGTTGCCAAATTCAGGTTTAACGCTTCCAACAGTAGGTATGCTTACTCATAAAAAGCATATCGAGGTTGTTGAAATTGTAATTTCTCACAATTCAACCCTGATTTCAAAAACTGTAAAAGAGGCCAATTTTAGAGGGCAATTCGATGCTGCTGTAATTGGAATCCATAGAAATGGAGGCAGAGTTAGTGGAAAAATTGGAGAGGTAAAATTACGTGCAGGAGACGTTTTGTTACTGCTTGGTGGTGATGACTTTGTGGAAAGAACGCATCGTATTCAAGATTTTTACTTTATCTCTAAAGTAAAAGAATTCAGAAAGCAGGAAGGATATAAAATTGGTTTATTGCTGGGAGGTACAGTCTTGGCAGTAATATTATCCGCTTTAAATATAGTACCACTCTTTATGACCTTGATTGTAATGATCATTGTAATTTTGGGCTTGAAGATATCCAACCCTAAGGATATTGCCAGAATGGTAGATTTTAATTTGGCACTGATCATATCCCTCTCACTGGCTTTTGGAACCGCCATGATAAAATCAGGATTGGCAGAGATTATTGCAGATTTATTAATATCCGTATTTCTTCCATTGGGTAAGGTGGGAGTGCTGTTTGGAATTTACTTGATCACCTCTGTTTTAGCGGCTTACATCACCAATAAGGCAGCTGTGGCAATTGTTTTCCCAATTTCATTAACAATGGCCTTAAGCTTGCATTTGGACCCCGAACCATTTGTGCTAATTGTGGCTTTTGCAGCTGCAGCTAATTTTATGACTCCTATTGGATATCAAACGAATATCATGGTCTACGGTCCGGGAGGTTATTCGTTTAAAGATTTCTTCAAAATAGGATTTCCCCTAACAATCATTTACATGATTTTTACAGTTTTGATTCTGTCATACATTTATTTTTATTAATAGATAAGCGCATAGAATAAAGTAATATTACGACAATCTATTCATGAATTTTATTAGAAGAAAAAAGCTTTTGATTGAAGCCATTTCGGCATCATTATTGGCAGGTGAAGAAATCCTGAAAGTGTATCAATCCGAAGATTTCGAGATACAATTAAAATCGGATAATACACCTTTAACCATAGCTGACCAAAGAGCTCATAATGCCATTGTTTCTGTTATCGAAAACTTGGGAATTCCTATTTTAAGCGAGGAAGGTGAGCATTTGAATTATGAGGAGAGGCAGAAATGGGAGCAATGTTGGATTGTTGATCCGCTTGACGGAACCAAAGAATTCATAAAACGGAATGATGAATTTACGGTGAATATTGCTCTGGTTATTAAGGAAACCCCAGTGGTAGGTGTGATATACGTTCCTGTATATGAACAGCTGTATTTTGCCGATATGGAATTAGGTGCTTATCGAGTGGATAAGATAAGAGATTGGGATAAAGATTTAGATGCCTTGGTTCAAAAAGCTCACAAATTACCTTTGGCGCAAAATCGTAATGAAACGCTTATTGTTGGTTCCCGATCGCATATGAATGAAGAAACCAAACAGTTTATTGAGAATTGGAAGCAAGATAAAAAAGAGGTGAAGTTAATTTCGAAAGGAAGTTCACTAAAACTTTGTATGATTGCGGAAAATGGGGCAGATGTTTATCCAAGGTTTGGTCCGATTATGGAGTGGGATACAGCTGCTGGTCATGCAATTGTTAAAGCCTCGGGAGGTAAAGTATTGCAATATAATACCAATATTGAATTAAAATATAACAAGAAGGACTTGATGAATCCGAGCTTTATTTGTACTCGTTAGATTCATTGGAAATTAACCTATAAATCAACCTACAACTAAAAAACAAATGAAAAATTTATTAAAAGCCGTATTGGTCTTTTTGCTTATGGCTCAGGCAACAGCTTATGCGCAAAAAGTTTCATTGAAGCATACCGATTACGATGGATGGAAAAATTTAAAGAACCAGCAGGTTTCTGCCAATGGAGAATGGATATCTTATGAAGTAAATCCACAAAAAGGGGACGGATTTCTTTATTTGTATCAGATAAAAACGAAAAAGTTAGATTCTATTGCCAGAGGTTTTAATGCTGAATTTTCACCAAAATCGGAAACCTTAACTTTTAGAATTAAAGCTCAGTATGACACAGTTCGTCAGGCTAAATTAGATAAAGTTGACAAGAAGGATTTACCAAAAGATTCTATTGGAATTTGGAATTTAAGCAATAAAGAATTGGTGAAATTACCAGAGTTAAAGTCTTTCCAAATGCCTGAGGAAAAAGGGGAGTGGATGGCTTACTACCTGGAAATGCCAAAGGAGGAAAAAGACAGTTTGGCAAAGGACTCGGTAGAAGTTAAAAAGCCTAAGAAAAAGAATGGTAAAGACAAGATTAAAAAGGGGAAGCTTATTATCAAGAACTTTGTAAATGGTAAGGAATTTAACTTTGAAGATGTAACCAATTATGCGCTATCCAGAAATGGAAATGCTGTAAACTTTATTCAGTCGGTTGGTGATAGCACCCAAACTGTATTGGTTAAAACCTTTGATGGAAAAACAGAGAAAATAAACCAGGTTTTCGAGAAAGAAGGAGAAGCAGATAAAGCAACAATTTCAGCAAAAGGAGATCAGATTTCCTTTATTTTCTCTGCCGATACAACCAAAAACAAATGTTATGAATTGTATTATGGCGACTTGAAAAACAATAGCAAGCGTATTGTTGATACATTGTCTCGCGAGATTCAGGAGAATTGGACAGTGAGTAAAAATGGAAGACTTTCTTTCTCGCGAGATGGTGAGAAACTGTACTTTGGCGTTGCTCCAAAGCCGGAAAAAGAGGTGAAAGATAGCTTGTTGGATGAAGAGAAATACCATGTTGATGTATGGAACTGGAAGGATCCACTGTTGCAGCCACAACAAAAAGTTCAGGCCGAGAAAGAGAAAAAGCGCACATGGATGGCTGTTTATCATACCAAAAGCAACAAACTGGTTCAGTTGGCTGATAAAGATATGCGTAGTGTCGAATTGTATGATCATGGAAACTCTGAATTGGCGTTGGGAAATTCACCTCTGCCATATCAGCAATTAACTTCATGGGACGATTGGTATTCCGATTATTACCTTGTAAATACCAACACTGGTGAAAGAGAATTAATCCTGGAAAAGAAAAATTCAGATGTTCGTATTTCTCCAGCTCAGAAATATATGGTTTGGTACGAAACGCAGGATAGCATTTGGTATTCTTACCAGATTGAAAGCAAAAAAACAGTTGCATTAACAAAAAAAATCAATGCGAATTTCTACAGCGAAACTCACGATACTCCAAACGATCCAAATCCATATGGAATAGTAGGGTGGACCAAAGGCGATAAGAATGTAATTATTCAGGATCGTTATGATTTTTGGATGGTTGATCCGGCGGGAGTGAAACCAGCAGTGAATCTTACCAATGGCTTTGGCCGCAGAAACAATATCCGTTTTGATTACGTGAAATTGGATGATGAGGAGTTGTTTATTGATTTGAAAAAGCCAGTTCTGTTAAGCGCATTTCATGAGTTCAATAAAAAATCGGGCTATTATCAACTAAAAAAAGAAGATGATCCGAAGCAAATTGTGTTCGAAGATGCAAAGTTATATGGTGTAGAAAAGGCAAAATCTGCGGAGCAAATCATGTTTAAACGATCAACTTTCGTTGATTATCCAAACCTTTGGACCAGTAACTTGAATTTTGCTAATCAAACACAAGTGTCTGATGCCAATCCACAACAGAAGAATATCAACTGGGGAAGTGTTGAATTGGTTGATTGGACATCGGGAGATGGTGAAAAACTACAGGGCTTACTTTATAAACCAGAAGATTTCGACCCAAACAAAAAATACCCAATGTTGGTGTATTTTTACGAAAGAACTTCCGATCGTTTACACAATTACCATGTGCCACAACCAAACTGGTCTATCATTAATCCAAGTTATTGTGTAAGTAATGGCTACCTTATTTTCATGCCAGATATCACTTATCACAAGGTTGGATATCCGGGCGAATCGGCATATAGCTCAATTGTAACAGGAACATTGGCAATGATGGATCGTTATGATTTTATCGATAAGGAAAATATTGCTTTACAAGGGCAAAGCTGGGGTGGATATCAAATTGCTTATCTGGTAACCAGAACCGATTTGTATAAATGTGCAATGGCGGGAGCTCCTGTAAGTAATATGACGTCAGCATATGGTGGAATTCGTTGGGGAAGTGGAATGAGCCGTATGTTCCAATACGAGCGCACACAAAGTAGAATTGGTGGAACCCTTTGGAACAGTACTTTGCAGTATATCGAAAATTCGCCGGTTTTCTTCGCACCAAAAATTAAAACTCCGCTTTTAATCATGCATAATGATAATGATGGTGCGGTGCCATGGTACCAGGGAATTGAGTTGTTTGTAGCAATGCGTCGTTTGCAAAAACCATGTTGGATGCTAACCTACAACAACGAGGAGCATAACCTAAGAAAACGTCCGAATAGAATGGACTTATCGATTAGAACCATGCAATTCTTCGATTATTATTTGAAAGGAAAACCTGCTCCAGTTTGGATGACTGATGGGATTCCTGCAGTTAAGAAAGGAAAAATGGATGGTTACGAGTTAAAGAAATAGAACCTGAAATTATAATATTAGGAATGCGTCTCAGTTTTGAGGCGCATTTTTTATGGTATTATAAGGTGAAATAGGCAAGTTTTTCATTTTGGGGAAGTCAATTTTGAAAAAAAACGCCTTCCCCAAATTGGGGAAAGCCTGTTTTAAAAAAAAAGTGACCTTCCCCAGCTTGGGGAAACTCGAACTGAAAAAAGAAAGGCTTCCCCAGCTTGGGAAAAGGAGAAAACGAAAAAAGAGAGCTGTTCCCAACTTGGGAAAGCGTGAATTGAAAATAAAAAGCTTTTCCCAGTTTGGGAAAATGCAAAATGAAAAAAAAGAGAGCTTTCCCAGCTTGGGGAGACTTGTATTTGAAAAAAATAGTCCTTCCCCAGAATGGGGAAGCTTAAAATGGAAAAAATATAGCCTTTCCCCAATGGGGATTGTGCATTAAAAAAAACACCTTTATCCTGAGAGAATAAAGGTGTTTATATTAACCCTAATTGTTAGTTAAGTGTGTTGTGTTTGTTTAGCTATTAAATAGCCGACATTATATGAGTATTTGTTGTTGTTTTCAGTGTTATATACTGACAAAGTAAAGGTCTTTCCGATAAAAAACATAGTGTTTTTGTTTAAATAAGTAAAAATTACCGATATTGTGACGCTTAATAGATAAAACTACTTTTACATTTCCGCAAACGTTATAAATCAGAGTAAAAATTTCTTTTATGGATAAGCTTGATCAAACTGATAAAACGATTCTTAGAATATTACAAACCGACTCAAAAAAAACGGCAAAAGAGATTGCAAGTATGCTGAATCTAACTCCTTCGCCCGTGTATGAGAGAATCAGAAGACTGGAAAATCAGGGATTCATTAAAAAATATGTGGCCATTCTCGATAAAAAAAGAATTGAGCGAAGTGTTACGGCCATTTGTCAGGTTTCCATGCGTTATCACGATGAGACATTTATTGATGAATTTGAAGAGCAAATTCAGGATTTAAAAGAAGTTCAAGAGTGTTACCACATGGCAGGTCAGGTCGATTTTATTTTAAAAATTCATGTAAAGAGTCTTGAAGACTATCATGAATTTGTTCGTTATAAGTTATCTAAAATAAAAAATATTGGTGTGCTAAATAGTACATTCGTTATTAAAGAAATAAAGCATAGTTCCGAATACTACATTTAATTTAATTCCTGAACTCTTTTGCCAATTAGATTAAATACTTGACGCGATTTTTACTAACTTAGTATGGATTGCGAATTTGGTATTTAATGTAAATTAGGAATGTCAGAAAGTTTTGAGAATATATCGCCGGATGAATTTGAAAAGCGACTGTTAGAGTATCAGGAACAGATTGAGCAATTGCAAAAACAGATATCTACTTTGGATTCTGAAAATACTTATTTGGCAAATGAGCTTAAAAATACCAGAACCAGCGACGAGTATAATTTAATTTTTAAATCTACAGGACAGGGTATAATTATCAGGGATGCTGATGGGAAAATAAGTTATGCGAATCCAGCAGCATCAAATATTCTGGGACAGCCAATTAAAGATTTACTTGGAGTAGACAGCTTCGAACCGAGAATAAATAATATTTTGCCCGATGGTTCGCTAATGGATGCAAATGCTCATCCTGCAAAACTAGCATTGGATACCAGAAAAGAAATTACGCGGACTACTATGGGGGTGTTTAATCCTGAAAAGCAGGATTACATTTGGATAAGTGTTACAGCAACACCAATGTTGGATAGGCAGACCAATAAACCCAGGAAGGTTTTTACAATTTTCGAGGATATTACTGCAAAAATTGATGCTGATCGACAGATTAAAAATAGCGAAGCCAAAGCCAAAGCCCTGCTTGAAACCATACCTGATTTAATTATTCGAATAACTCGAGATGGCAAGATCATTGACTTGCACGGAAAGCCTAATGGATTATTTACATATCCCCAAAATATTGATAGTGTTAATATCAGAAACTTGTTTGATCAGGAATTGCGAGAAAAATTCTTGGAGGCCATGGAAGAGGCTTTTGATTCAAGGCAAGTTCAAATATTTGATTATCGAAAAAATGTTGAGAATAAGGGTGTTTGTTTTTACGAATTTCGTCTAAGTTCGATTGGAGAAAGAGAAATTACCCTAATCATTCGTGACATTACAGAGCAAACACGTTCACAGCGAAAAGTGATTGAAGCCACAAGAAGGTTAACCACTTTAATAGGAAATCTAAAAGGTATGGCATATCGCTGTTTGGTTGATGAATACTGGACGATGCTGTTTGTAAGTGAAGGAGTGAATGAACTTACGGGTTATACTTCTGAAGAGTTGAATTACAATGCAAGTATATCTTATAACGAGGTTATTCATCCCGATGATAGAGAATATGTAAGTGAAGAAGTTGATGAGGCTGGTGAAAAAGATCAACGATTTTCTCTAGAGTATAGAATCATTACAAAATCAGGGAAACTAAAGTGGGTTTTCGAGCAAGGACTAACTATAAAAGATCGTATGGGTAGACCTTTGTTTATAGAAGGGTATATTACTGATATAACGGATAGAAAGCTAGTAGAGCAAAAGTTGACATTGAGCGAGAGTAAGTTTCGTTTGTTGTTTAATTCCTTAAATGAAGCAGTTTTTGTGCATCCATGGAAAGGTGAAGGTCTTCAGAGTTTTATTGAAGTAAATGATACAGCTGTTGATCGTTATGGCTATACAAAAGAGGAATTTAGAAGTCTAAATCCAAAAGATATTGCTCGCAAAGGTGTTTTAAGCAACGAGAGAGTTTCTGAGATAAGAGAAATTATTGAGGAATTGGGTAGTTTCTTTATGCGTACATGGCATTGTACTAAAGATGGTGTGGAGTTTCCTGTTGAGCTAACTGCAAACCTTATCGATCTTAATGGGGAAAAGTATATTCAAACAGTAGTTCGTGACATTAGTAAGCAGAAAAAAGCAGAGAATGAATTGGCCCGAAAAACAAGGATCGAAAAGCTTCTCAGCAAAATATCTGCCGAGTTATTAAGTGCACCAGTTGAGGATATTAATAAAGCGATTGATTCCGCTATTGAGAAAATAGCCAGTCATACAAAGGCTGATAGAGCTTACATGTACTTGGTAAGCAATAATCAAAAATATTTGGAAAGAACACATGAGTGGTTTTCCAATGAGAAGGTAGCTCGGTTTGATAACCCAAAATTGATGTTGAGCGAGGGTTTTGCTTGGTGGATAGAAAGGTTTAGAAAGCATAAGAACTTTGTAGTAAATGATATTAAAAAACTACCACCTCATGCTTTTGGGAATTTCGAATATGATCCGAGAAAGGTAGTGAAATCGCTGCTGGTATTTCCGTTAATTACCCAGGAAAATATACTTGGCTGTGTAGTGTTTGATGTTGTAACTCAACCAAAAAAATGGAATAAAACCGATGTGATTCACATTAAAACTTTTGCAGATATGTTGGCTGGTGTTCTTAGTAGAAAGAGATACGAACAGGAACTGATTTTTGCAAAAGAAAAGGCAGAAGAGAGTGATCAGTTAAAATCAACATTTTTAGCTTCAATGTCTCATGAGTTAAGAACGCCATTGAATGCGATTATTGGGTTTAGTACATTGTTGAAACCGGAATCGCCACCCGATAAAATTGAGAAATGGAATGGTATTGTGAAAGCCAGTGGCAAACACCTGCTAAAAATTATTGAATCAATTTTCGATGTTTCGTTATTGCAAGCTAAGGAGGTGAAATTAAATATTGATCAGTTTTCATTGCTTGAAATGTTTAATACCATCCAGCAGTATGTAAAAGCTGAGGTGAAAAAGTTCAATAAAACAGAATTGGGAATCAACTTTAAGTCTTGCAGCGAATGTGATATTTTTATTACCTCGGACAGGACCAAGGTAATGCAGTTGATAACAAACCTACTAAATAATGCCATCAAATATACTGATTCAGGACAAATTGATTATGGATGCAAGATTCATGATAATAATATTGTATTCTTTGTGTCGGATACTGGAATTGGTATTTCTGAAGAGCATAAAGAAGTTATATTTGATATTTTCCGCCAGGTAGAAGAGCCATATTGGGGATTGCAATCTGGTGTTGGCCTTGGTTTGGCAATTTGTAAAGAAATAGCAAATTTATTGGGTGGTGAACTTTGGTTGGAGTCTGAAAAAGGCAAAGGATCGTGTTTCTATTTTAAATTAAATGATGTGGTAACCATACCTGACTCTAAGGAATGCGAAATGCTAAGCTCCATAAAGCCGCCAAACTTGAAAAGTAAAAGTATTTTGATTGTCGAGGATGTTGAGATAAATTTTGATTTACTGGAAGAGATATTAATTCCTACCCAAGCAAAGATATTGTGGGCAAAGAACGGTATTACTGCAGTAGGTATGGTGCAATCGCATCCGGAAATTGATTTGGTTTTGATGGATGTTAAAATGCCTCATTTGGATGGATATCATGCAACTAAAAAAATATTGGAACAAAAACCAAGTGTGCCAATTATTGCACAAACGGCTTATGCATTAAAAGGAGATAGGCAAAAAGCAATAGATTCTGGTTGTGTCGCATATATTACAAAGCCCATCGATAGAGTTAAGCTTTTTGAGTTGTTGCAAAATCATATTGCAGATATTTAGTTGACTTATTCTAAATATTTTTAATATTCGATAAAAATTCACAGATTTGCCTCTCACTAAAACAACATATTGTGAAATACTATATCTACACACTAAGCCTGTTAGTTATTTTACTGGTTTCTTGCCGTCAATCTTCTCAAGTAAATAAAGAGGAATTAATAAGTGGTGAGAAAGAAAATTACAACTGGGTAAAATACAATCCAATTTTACTTTCAGATCAACTGCCAAAGAAGGTAGATGAGCAATCGGGAATGATTTGGCATAATGATTTGATTTGGGTGAATAATGATAGTGGAGGAGCTGCTACTTTATATGCTTACAATAAAAATGGAGAGTTAAAGCAACAACTGCATATCGAGGGAGGTTCGAATCTGGACTGGGAGGCTTTGGCTGAAGACGAGAAATATTTTTACATTGGAGAATTTGGAAATAATAATGGAACTCGAAAAAATCTAAAAGTTTTCAGAGTAGATAAATCTAAAATTAATGACAAGCCTGAGGTAAGTATTATTGCTGATGAGATTGGTTTTGCATGGGCTGATCAGAAGGACTTCAAGCGTAAAAAGCACAATCATAACTTTGATTGTGAAGCTTTCTTATCTTATGGAGATTCTTTGTATTTCTTTACCAAGAATTGGGAAAATCATAAAACCAGAATGTATGTGATGGAAAAATCTGTTAAGCATCACGATTTGAGTCCAAAAGCCGAATTTGATACCGATTTTATGGTTACGGGAGCAGATATTAGTCGAGATGGTAAGATTGTAGCTTTGATTGGCTATAAAAACTATAGAACCTACATGATTCTTTATTACAACTTTATTGGTTCAGATTTCTTTGGCGGAGAACATGTTCGACTAGATTTGAGTATTTTGGGAGGAGCTCAAACAGAAGGTGTTGTTTTTACTGATGACAATGAGTTGCTTATAAATACAGAGGCAACAAAGCAGGCACAAGCTGTATATAAAATTGATTGGAAGCAATTGATTAAGAATTAAGCTTGGAGGTGATATATCAAATAATCTCTTGCTTTGATTTTGAATTCCTTAAAAAGCTTCTAATTTTGTAGCCCAATTTGCTAAACAGCCACAGCTTTAAAATTGTTTTACAAGAAAAGAAGAAGGTTTTGAAAGACAAGTACAAAGAAATATTCGACAAAGGAACAGATTTACCTCTGGTTGAGGATTTCTATACCATTCAAGGTGAGGGGTATCATACCGGTAAGCCTGCATATTTTATTCGTATTGGTGGTTGTGATATTGGATGTCGTTGGTGTGATAGTAAAATCTCATGGAATCCTGCAGAACATAGACTAATTTCAGTTGAGGAGGTGGTGAGAAAAGCAGTTGAATCTCCTGCTAAATCGGTGGTTGTAACTGGTGGTGAACCATCTTTGTATAACTTGGAGCCTTTGTGTACAGAACTAAAGAAACACAATATTGAGAATTTCCTTGAAACTTCCGGGGCATACGAAATTAGTGGGGAATGGGATTGGATTTGTTTATCGCCAAAGAGAAATAAGTTGCCAGTACCATCGTCCTATCAAAAAGCCAATGAGCTTAAGGTTATTATTTACGATTTGGAAAAAGATTTTGAATGGGCAGAAGAGTTGGCTGAAAATGTAGGTGATGATTGCCTTCTGTATCTTCAGTCTGAGTGGAGTCAGTATGTTCACAATGTGAAACCAATAGTGGAGTATGTGAAGAATAATCCGAAATGGAATATTTCTTTACAATCTCATAAATTTATGAGAATACCATAAAGGATATATAAAAAACAAGAGAGAAGGGCATTCAAAATTTTGAATGCCCTTCTTTGTCCTAAGCTAATATATTAAATAATTGGAAAAAATATTGCGATTAAAATGATACTCCAAACACTAAAAATAGATTTTCGGCCATTGGGTTAGCAATAACAGAAGCTGAAAGTGGAAGTGAAAACTTTTCTGTAATTGCTACTTCCTTTGATGCTGTAAAGCCTAAGTTTACAAAACCGGCTGTATCCCCGTAAAAACCCGATTCTCCTTTATCCTCATCTGCATCGATAGGAGTGAAACCCGCAAATAAGTCAATATTTACATCTTTATAGGTAAAGCTATGTCCTAGTTCAATGTATAAGGAATATTGCTGATCACCATTTGCATTTTGATCTGCTCCCCAAAAGTTCATTGCTGCCATAATACTAATGGGAAAACTTTTCGTGCCATTAAAGGCAATGCTTCCTTCAAGAATATGACCTGTTGATTCTTTTTTGAAATCGAAATAAGAGTTGTTTGCTGCAATTTGATCATTTGGGAAGAAATAATCGGTAAGGCTTACCGTAAATAAATCGTCTGCAAAACGATACGAAACGTAAATGTCTGCTTCTGCTCCGTCATTATCACCGTCGAAGGAATAAGATCCCCATGCGCCAATTGCGAATGCTCCCTTACTGTATTCAATTCCTGGTTGAATTACGGGACCAGTTGAAAATTGAGTACCTCTCCAAATGTATCTGCTCATAAGATCAGCTCCCAGGGAAATTTCACCTTTTTTATTTTGAGCGAATAAGGAGCTTGTGCTTATAATAACTCCAATGAGTAAGGTGGTTAATTCTTTAGTTCTTATCATAATAATAGGTTTTAGATTAATAATTAAGGTAAATAGTTATATCTCGATTAAATAAATTGTGGTTTTTTTACTAAAAAAATAACACTTACCCCCTTTTGTAAAGGGGTAAGTGTTGGTGCAAATCAACTAATTTCTAATTCTAACCCTAACGAATGGGGGTGTGATTCAAAAATAGTTAAAAAATATCCAAAACAACAAATGAAAATAGGGGTATATTTAATAAAAACACTAAAAAATTAACGCAAAGGTTTTAAAATTATGGGGGTGTGTTTGGATAATTGTGTTTAAAAAAAAAATACATCCTGATTTAATCTATTTACTTAATTAGTTTGGTGATTACTTTTCTTACAATACTTGAAATCAGACATGATTTGAATGCTAAGCTTTTTTGTAATCAGTATAAATTGTTTGATTAGTATTGGATTTCTTTTATGTTGAAGTAAAAAATCAAGATATTCGTATAACAGAATTAAAAAAAATAATACCATGGAAAAAAGTATAAAAGGAACCGAAACGGAAAAGAACCTTTTGAAAGCATTTGCTGGAGAATCTCAAGCTAGAGGTAGATATACTTACTTTGCGAAGCAGGCAAAAAAGGAAGGTTACGAGCAAATTGCAGCTTTGTTTTTAGAAACTGCAGAGCAGGAAATGCAACATGCTAAGCGCTTTTTTAGCTTTTTAGAAGGTGGTGATGTAGAAATTACAGCTGCTTATCCAGCAGGAAAAGTAGGTACAACTGCAGAAAACTTAAAAGCGGCAGCTTGTGGAGAAAACGAAGAGTATACTGAATTGTATCCTGAGTTTGCACGTATCGCTGAAGAGGAAGGATTTAAAAAAGTTGCTACTGCATTTAAATTAATTGCTAAGGTTGAACAAATGCATGAAGAGAGATACTTAAAGCTTTTAAGTAATCTTGAAGCAGAGAAAGTATTCGAATCGGAAGAAGAGGAAGAGTGGTATTGCCGCAAATGTGGTTACGTACATAAAGGTAGTAAAGCTCCTAAAAACTGTCCTGCATGTGAACATCCTCAAGCATATTTCGAGAAAAAAGCGAAAAACTATTAATAAAAAGAAAAGGCTCCTTAAAGGAGCCTTTCTTATTCATCCAATAAATCAGGACGTAATTTTTTAGTTCTTAAATAGGCTTGTTCTTCTTGCCATTGCTCAATTTTTTTATGGTCTCCCGAAAGTAAAATTTCAGGTACCTTCCATCCTCTAAACTTAGCAGGTCGGGTATAGATTGGTGGGGATAATAAATTATCCTGGAAAGAGTCGGTAAGGGCTGAAGTTTCATCGTTCATTGCTCCAGGAATCAAACGAACAACACTGTCTGTAATTACTGCAGCAGCAAGTTCACCTCCGGTAAGAACAAAGTCTCCTATCGAAATTTCTTTGGTAATAAAATGATCTCTGATTCTTTGATCAATTCCTTTATAGTGACCACAAAGGATTATAATATTCTCCTTTAGTGATAGCGTATTTGCAGTTTTTTGTTCGAACTGTTCACCATCTGGGGTAGTAAAAATGATTTCATCATACTCCCTTTGATCGGTTAAATGTTCAATTGCCTTAACAACTGGCTCTAATCGCATTACCATACCAGCTCCGCCACTAAATGCGTAATCATCAACTTTATTGTGTTTGTCTTCCGAAAAATCACGGATGTTGTGTATGTGTATTTCAACTACGCCTTTATCTTTTGCTCGTTGAATTATAGAATGATTCAAAGGACTTTCCAATAATTCTGGAACAACAGTTAATATATCGATTCTCATTAATTCTAAATTTTGTGTAAAAGTATATATCACATACAAGTGATGCAAGAAAATAGAAAATGAAGATGGTAAATCATTTAAAGTAGACAATGTGACATGTTGTTTTGTGTAAAAGAAGACAATGTGACATGAAGAGGTGAGGGGTAAACTGACGATTTGAATTGTTTTTCGTGATGGTATACCATTTGAAGATTGGTCATCGAATTTGAAAAAGTAAACAATCGGAATCCGGAGCCGAAGAATTAATAAAAAGTATAGGAGATTAGAGTTATGACATTATTAAGATATGGAAAAAGACCAAATGATTTTTTTACAAATCAATTAATGAATCAATTGTTTAAAGAAACTCAAGATAGTTTTAAAGCTGCTGTTGAAAGAGAAAGTGGTTTTCGCCCAGCGACTAATGTTGTCGAAGAGGAAGATTACTATTTGATAGAGGTTTCTATTCCTGGTTTCGCAAAAGAAGATGTGAGCATTAAGGTGGAGAATGGTTCTATTAAAATCTCGGTAGAGAAGAAAGGTGCAAAGGAAGATAAAAAGTACTTAAGAAGGGAATTCGGAGTGTGCAAATTTGAACGTAGCTTTAAGTTGGCTGATACAATCAATCAACAGAATATTTCTGCTGAAGTATTAAATGGGATATTAAATATTGTTCTTCCAAAAGTTGAAGAAAAAAAGCCTGAAGTTCATAATATCGAGATCAAATAAAGGAAACGATAAAAGGTTTGAATAGGTAATATTCATAATAAAGAGTAAGGTTTAAAGAAGAAGGATTTTTCCGGATATAAGGAGAAATTTAGGTTAGTTAATTAGTTTGTTTTGGTTAAGAGGTTCATGCAATGCATGAACCTCTTTGTTTTAAAGGGTAAGAAAATATTTAAAATCTTTGAGGATTAGCACTTAATTAGTTAAATTCGTAAGAGTAGGCTTAAAAGTTTTCTTTTAGGTGGTATTGTTAACGCGAGTTTTGCCTTGTTCGAAACTTAATCTAACTCAATTTACATGAAAGCACCAGACCTGTCAAATCCCTCACATGAGAATGAATTGAATGAAAATTTAGAAGCGAAAGATAATGTTGCAGATTCTCATGAAACCGAAAATTTAAAAGAAGATTACGTTAGTGAAGAAACTTCGGAATCTAAACTGGATGGCAATACAGAAGATAATTCTGATTCTGCTTCAGAAATGGATTCTGAACTTCAGAAAGAACCTGACTATACATCAATGGAGAAAGGTGAACTGAAGAATCGCTTGGCATTACTTCTCGAAAATGAATCCTTATCGGCAATAAAAGAAAAAGTGGAGGCCATAAAACAAAACTTTTATAAAAAGCACAAAGAAGAAGTTGAAGCTGCGAAGCAAAAGTTTCTTGCAGATGGTGGTGTTGAAGAGGAATTTGATTTTGGTACGGATGAGTTAGAAGTTCATGTTCGTGAAATGTTGCAAAAGTTTAAGGAGAAAAAGTCAGAATTAAACCGCAATGTAGAACAGGAAAAGGAAGATAATTTAAAAAAGAAATACCAGATAATTGAGGATATTAAAGAGCTGGTAAACCGAAAAGAATCATTCGATAAAACCTTCCATGAATTTAGAGTTTTGCAAAAGAAGTGGCATGAGATTGGAATGGTACCTCAACAGGCATTAAAAAACTTGTGGGATAATTACCACCATCATGTAGAGAATTTCTATGATTATATTAAAATCAACAAAGAACTTCGGGATCTGGATTTGAAAAAGAACATGGCTTCGAAAATAAAACTTTGTGAAGAAGCAGAAAAATTGTTGAATGAGTCTTCGGTAGTAAAGGCATTTAATACGCTTCAAAAGTACCATGAACAGTGGAGAGAGATTGGTCCTGTACCACGAGAAGACAAAGAAAAATTATGGGCAAGATTTAAAGAAGCTACAACAGTTATCAATCGTAAACATCAGGAATATTACGAGGGCTTAAAATCCGAGCAGAAAAATAACTTAGCTCAAAAGACTGTTCTTTGTGAAAAAGCAGAAGAAATTGCCAATCGAGTGATAGGTTCTCATAAAGAATGGAATTCTAGTTCGAAAGAAATTATTGACCTTCAAAAAGAATGGAGAACCATTGGTTTTGCTCCAAAAAAAGAAAACAACAGAATTTATCAAAGATTTAGAGCGGCCTGCGATCTGTATTTCGATAGGAAGCGTGACTTTTACATGGCTTTGAAAGAGAAGTTGAATGTGAATTTGGAGAAAAAGAAGGAGCTATGTGCCATTGCGGAAAGTCTACAAGATAGCCAGGATTGGAAAGGGACCACGGAAAAATTGATTGCCATACAGAAAGAATGGAAGAATATTGGCCCTGTACCTAGAAAAGTTTCTGAGGATCTTTGGGTTCGTTTTCGTGCGGCTTGCGATAAGTTTTTTAATAACAAATCGGAACATTTCGATAATGCAGATGCCGGACAAGTGGAGAACTTGAAGTTGAAAGAAGCATTAATAGAAGAAGTGAAGGGATTCGAACTTGGAGAAGATAATGATAGTAACTTAAATGCTTTGCGTCAGTTCCAAAAGGAGTGGTCGAAAATTGGTCATGTTCCATATAAGAAGAAGGATAAATTACAAGAATCTTTCAGAAAAGCTATTAATGGCTTGTATGATAGAATGAATATGGATAGTGATAACAAGGAAGTTCAGAAGTTTAAGTCGAAGATTGATACTTTCTTGACCATGAGTAATTCTGAGGATAAGATCATTATCGAGAGAAATAAGATTGTAAATAAAATCAGGCAATTGGAAAGTGATATTGCCCTATGGGAAAACAATGTTGGATTTTTCTCTTCATCAAAGAATTCGAATGTAGTAAGTGAGATTCAAGAGAAGATTGAGAGAGGAAAACAAAACCTTGCTATCCTGAACGAAAAGCTCAAAGTTATTGACGGTTTAGTTTCATGAAATTTTATAAAATAGATGCGTTTAAAAGCATTTCTCGAAGTGGGGAATGCTTTTTTCTTGTTTGAGAATTTATTCTTTGCGCAAAGAAATCAACAAATGATAGTTTGAAACATTGAATTTGTTTCCTAAAAACCTATAATTTGACTACTTTTGCAGCTTTAATAAATCAACTAAAAAAGTTTATAAAGTGTCAACAACCAAATACATCTTCGTTACAGGTGGGGTAACCTCATCATTGGGAAAGGGAATTATAGCATCGTCGCTAGCTAAATTATTGCAGGCTAGAGGATACTCTGTAACTAACCAAAAGTTAGATCCATATTTGAATGTAGATCCAGGAACATTAAATCCATATGAGCATGGTGAGTGTTTCGTTACCGATGATGGTGCAGAAACCGATTTGGATTTGGGACACTACGAACGTTTTACAAATGCTCCTACATCTCAGGCGAACAACGTTACTACAGGTAGAATCTATCGTAACGTAATCAATAAAGAGAGAAAAGGAGATTTCTTAGGAAAAACGGTTCAGATTATTCCTCATATCACCGATGAAATTAAAAGAAACATCAAACTGTTGGGAACCAAACACAAGTATGATGTTGTAATTACTGAGATTGGTGGTACTGTAGGTGATATTGAATCATTACCATATATCGAGGCGGTTCGTCAGTTAAAGTGGGAACTTGGACAGGATGCTTTGGTAATTCACTTGACTTTGGTTCCTTACCTTGCTGCTTCGGGTGAGTTGAAAACCAAACCAACACAGCACTCAGTAAAGTCGTTGTTGGAAACAGGAGTTCAACCAGAAGTATTGGTATTAAGAACAGAGCACGAATTGACTGCTGATGTGCGTAGAAAAGTAGCATTATTCTGTAATGTTGATCCAAAAGCAGTAGTTCAGTCTATTGATGTATCAACCATTTACGAAGTACCATTGAAAATGCGCGAAGAAAAGCTGGATCAAACTGTTTGTGAAAAGCTTGGACTTGACTTGAAGAAAGAACCAAAATTAAAAGAATGGACAAAATTCCTGACTCGTCTTCAGAATCCGAAAGCAGAGGTGAAAATTGGTTTGGTAGGTAAGTATGTGGAATTGCATGATGCTTACAAATCAATTGCTGAATCATTTATTCATGCAGGATCGGTGAACGAGTGTAAGGTGAAAATTCAATGGGTTCATTCTGAGAAATTAAATGATGCCAACTATCAGGAAGAATTGAAAGATCTGAAAGGTATTTTGGTAGCTCCTGGTTTTGGTCACCGCGGATTGGAAGGAAAGATTTTAGCTGTGAAATATGCTCGTGAAAACAACATCCCATTTATGGGTATTTGTTTAGGGATGCAGGTTGCAGTAATCGAGTTTGCGCGTAACGTATTAAAACTAGAAGGTGCAGATTCTCTGGAAATGAATCCTAAAACTCCACATCCGGTTATCAATCTAATGGAAGAGCAGAAGAATGTAACCGAAAAAGGTGGTACTATGCGTTTGGGAGCTTATGACTGTATCTTAAAAGAAGACTCGAAAGCATTTACTGCATACAAACAGAAAGAAATTTCGGAACGTCACCGTCACCGTTATGAATTCAATAACGAATATTTGGAGCAATTCGAAGCTGCAGGTATGAAAGCTGTAGGTATGAACCCGGATACTGGTTTGGTTGAAGCGGTTGAGTTGGATGGTCACAAGTGGTTTGTTGGTGTACAATTTCACCCAGAATACAAGAGTACGGTTATCAAACCTCAACCATTGTTTGTTGAGTTTGTAAAAGTAGCAATGGAAAAGTAATCTGTAGATTATAACACATTACTTAGAAAAGATTAAATAATAGAATATGGATAGAAATTCGATTTGGGGCTTGGTTATCATCGGTGCGATTTTGATCGGGTATACATACCTGACAAAACCATCGGAGGAAGAAATCAAAGCCATGCAGACCAGAGATTCAATTGCCCGTGTTGAAAGATTGCGTAATGAGCAATTGGAAACGGAAAGAGTCGAGGCCTTAAAAAAGCAGTACGCAGAAAAGAAACAAGATACTGCCGCACTTCAAAGTGAATATGGAGCATTTGCCGGAGCAGTTCAGCAAAAAGAAGAAATTATTACCCTTGAAAACAAATTGGTGAAAATTAGCATCAATACTTTAGGGGGTAAGATTGCTAACGTTGAGTTGAAAGATTACAAAACTCATGATGCAGAGAAGTTGATGCTTTGGGGTGAGAAAAATTCCAAATTCGGATTGGCTTTTTATGCTCAGAATAAAGCAATGAATACTCAGGATTTGTATTTTACTCCTGTTAACTCGGTTAAAACAGTTGATGCTTCAACAGCTCAGCAAGTGGTTAACATGCGCTTAAATGCAGGAGAAGGCAAATACATTGAGTACAAGTATTCATTAGAGCCAGATTCTTACATGCTTGGTTTTGATATCAATGTTGTAGGAATGCAGGATGTAATTGCTTTGAATCAAAGAGATTTGACCTTTAACTGGGCAGCTGATATTCCTAGCCAGGAAAAAGGACGCAAGTTCGAAAATCAGTATACAAATATCTACTATAAGTTTTTCGAAGATGATGTAGATAACATGTCAGCTTCTGGAGAAGATGAGGAAAGTTTATCTACAAAAGTAAAGTGGATTGGCTTTAAGCAACAATTTTTCTCTTCCGTTTTAATTGCTGATGACTCATTCAAAGGAATCGAGTTGAAGTCGGTTGACATGGATGAAACTTCTCCAATCTTGAAGAACTTCTCAGCTTCAATTTCATTGCCATACCAGGGATCTCAATTAGAGAACTACCCAATGGAATTCTACTTTGGTCCGAACAAGTATAAGACCATGAGAAAGTATGGTAAGGATATAGAATTGCACGCATTGGTTGATTTGGGATGGAAAATGTTTGCTTGGGTAAACAAGTGGTTTGTAATTCCTATTTTCAACTTCTTGGAAAATCACATTGCAAGTTATGGTATCATCATCTTGATTTTAACAATCATCATCAAGCTGATTTTAGCGCCATTAACTTACAAGTCGTACATGTCGACTGCAAAGATGAAGGTGTTGAAGCCACAAATCGATGAGATCAACGAAAGAATCCCTAAGGATAAGGCAATGGAGCGCCAGCAGGCAACCATGGCATTGTACAAAAAAGCAGGAGTGAACCCAATGGGTGGATGTTTACCTATGCTGGTACAGTTCCCAATCCTGATTGCACTGTTCCGATTCTTCCCATCCTCTATTGAGCTTCGTCAGAAGAGCTTCTTATGGGCTGAGGATTTATCATCATTTGATGCCATTGTAAGTTGGGATGCTCACATTCCATTGTTGAGTACTTTTTATGGAAATCACATCAGTTTATTCTGTTTGTTGATGGCAATTACCAACTTGGTATACACTCGTATGAACAGCCAAATGCAGTCTACCAATCAAATGCCTGGTATGCAAACCATGATGTACTTAATGCCACTAATGTTCCTATTCTGGTTCAATAGTTATGCATCAGGTCTTTCGTACTACTACTTTATTGCAACATTATTTACAGTAGCTCAAACTTGGGCAATCCGTAAGTATATGGTTGACGAAGACAAAGTATTGGCAACTATCGAGGCAAACAAGAAGAAGCCAGTTAAGAAATCGAAATTCCAACAGCGTTTGGAAGAAGCTGCAAAGCAAAGAGGATACAAGCCTCCTAAAAAATAAGCTTTCGATTATAAAATATATAAGCCCCGCATTTTATGTGGGGCTTTTTTTTGCTTTTATGCCTTATTCCACTCCCAATGAATATTGGGAAGAGGACTAGGGTGAGGTATTTGATGGAAAATGAAAGACCTCATCCCCCAACCCCTTCTCCCGAAGGAGAAGGGGAGTACACTGCAAATCCTTGGCAGTTCCAGTTCCCTCTCCTTAAGGAGAGGGTTAGGGTGAGGTGAGAAAAAATATTTACAAAGAATCCATATTATTAATAAATTCCTCCAGACGCCTTAAAGCTCCCTTAATATCACAATCTATTTCTTCATTCGTAAACCTAATTACTTGGACACCCAAATATCTAAGTTCAGCAGTTCTTCCTTCATCATATTCTTGATTCTCACTTGTGTTGTGAATTTTCCCATCAAGTTCGATTATCAATTTTAATTCATGACAGTAGAAATCGGCTATAAATATATCTATGGGGTGTTGTCTGCGAAACTTTAATCCTTTGAATCTCCTATTTCTTATGTATTCCCAAAGGATTTTTTCTGTATCAGTCATGTTTTTTCTGAGTTCTTTTGCTCTTTTATGAATCTCAGGAGGGGCATTGTAAAACAAACATTCTTTATAGGCAACCATGTTGTAGTAAGTTAGGTATAGAAAATTAATGATAATTATTGAATTTTGTTACTCATTTTTTTGATTAATACCTCATCCCCCAGCCCCTTCTCCTCGAGGAGAAGGGGAGTACACTGCAAATCCTTGGCAGTTCCAGTTCCCTCTCCTTAAGGCAATGTCATTAAGTTAGTCTGTAATTACCAATATACTAATCACTTATCTTTTAATTGTAATAGTTTTTTATTATCTTTATACGTCTAAATAATTAAACGTTAGGTCTTTATGAAAACATATAGT